>Ga0105048_10001756_pt1 | contig 34993 bp, 33 predicted proteins | sample MAT05_FD_78382 | JGI IMG/M metagenome (GOLD analysis project Ga0105048, IMG submission 78382) | Freshwater microbial communities from Lake Fryxell liftoff mats and glacier meltwater in Antarctica - MAT-05 | ecosystem: Environmental > Aquatic > Freshwater > Ice > Liftoff microbial mat | place... | reverse complement strand
GGACGGCAGACTGAGCTACGTTTCACCCCTACTTTATTGGGAGAATACCCAGTCATCTGTGCCGAACTTTGCGGAGCTTATCATGGGATCATGGCTACCAAACTCTACGTAGAAACCCCAGAAAAGTATCAAGAATGGATCGCATCCCAACAAGTAGCCCAAGCTGAAAACCCTCCCCAAGTAGCCGTAGATGTAACCAAACTCTCTACCGCACAATACTTGCAGCCCTACAGCAGGGAGATGGGCGTTGATTCAGAAACTCTCCAGTTACCTCCCCTTACCTCCTCTACCTCCTTCCCCCTATGACAGAATTAACTCTCCACGCTCACGAAGAAAGACGCTGGTGGCACTACTTTACTTTTTGTACCGACCACAAAGTAATTGGCATCCAGTATCTAGTTACGTCTTTCATGTTCTATTTTATCGGTGGTTCCCTTGCGGGGATTATCAGAACCGAACTAGCAACTCCCGCCTCTGATGTGGTTAGCCCTGAGCTTTATAACCAAATATTTACTGTCCATGCCACAGTGATGATTTTTCTGTGGATCGTCCCTGCTGGTGCTGCTTTTGGCAATTATCTAATTCCCCTGATGATTGGGGCAAGGGATATGGCGTTCCCCACTTTGAACGCGGTGGCTTTTTGGATGATTCCCCCCGGCGGGATATTGCTTATGAGTAGCTTTCTGGTGGGCGCACCCCAGGCTGGGTGGACTTCTTATCCTCCTTTGAGCCTTCTCAGCGGCAAACCCGGTGAATTCATCTGGATTCTGAGCCTACTCCTACTGGGTACTTCCTCAATTTTGGGAGCCATAAACTTTATGGTAACTATCTGGAAAATGCGAATTCCCCGCATGGATATCCATAGTATGCCCCTATTTTGTTGGGCCATGATTGCTACTTCTGCCCTGATTCTCATCTCTACCCCAGTTTTAGCGGGAGCCTTGATTCTGTTGGCTTTTGACCTGATCGCGGGGACAAATTTCTTTAATCCAGCAGGGGGCGGCGATCCGGTGGTGTATCAGCATATGTTCTGGTTCTACTCTCATCCGGCAGTTTATATTATGATTCTGCCGTTTTTTGGGGGATTATCAGAGATTCTGCCAGTCCATGCCCGGAAACCCATATTCGGCTATCGGGCGATCGCCTACTCTAGCTTGATCATTAGTTTCTTGGGCTTAATAGTCTGGGCGCACCATATGTTTACCAGCGGTGTACCGGGTTGGCTGAGAATGTTTTTTATGATCACGACCATGATTATTGCTGTACCCACCGGGATCAAAATCTTTGGCTGGCTAGGCACTCTCTGGGGCGGCAAAATTTCTTTTACTACGCCCATGCTATTTGGGATGGGGCTAATTTCTGCCTTCTTGATCGGGGGGATTACCGGAGTCATGGTTGCCGCCGTACCTTTTGATATCCATGTTCACGATACCTATTTTATTGTGGCTCACCTCCACTATGTTCTCTTTGGCGGCAGTGTGTTGGGCATTTTTGCCGCTACCTACCACTGGTTCCCCAAGATGACGGGGAGAATGTATAACGAATTTTGGGGTAGAGTGCATTTTGTGATGACTTTTATTGGTCTCAACTTAACCTTTATGCCCATGCACGAGTTGGGGTTGCTGGGGATGAATCGCCGGGTCGCTATGTACGATCCTCGGTTCCAGAACTTGAACTTGCTCTGTAGTTTTGGGACTTTAATCTTGGCAATTTCTACCTTTCCTTTCATCATCAATATGGTATGGAGTTGGGCTAAGGGGCCAAAAGCTGAGGGTAATCCTTGGAATGCGCTTACTTTAGAATGGCAGACCAGTTCTCCGCCTCCTATTGAAAACTTTGATGAAGAACCCGTTATGACTTCTGGCCCCTACGATTATGGTTTAGGTGGCAAGAAAGCCGACTTCTCCTTCCTCAAACCCAAGCAACCAACCATGGCGATCGCCAATGAAAAGTAAATAGAAATCTAGATAGCTGGGCGGTTATAGATACGAAGCAGCTCCTCGAAGAGTAACCACAGCTACAAGAGCAAAACCCGCCTACGCGGGTTGATGAAATTCTTTATTTCTTCCCTTACCTCCCCTTACCTCCCTCTACCTAAGGAATAACTATGCAAAGCCCCACCCTAAATCAGTCTCAACCTACGGTGAATATTTCTAGCCAACCTCCTGCTGCCCATAGTGAGCATCCCGATCTACGGATGACGGGTATGGGATTTTTCTTGGTTGCAGAAAGTATGATTTTTCTTGGTTTATTTGCCGCTTTCTTGATCACGCGATCGATGGTGGAAGTGTGGCAGCCCGAAGGCTCAGAAGTAGAAATTCTGCTGCCCGGAATTAATACCATCATTCTTATTTCTAGTAGCTTCGTGATGAACCGGGGCGCAGCGGCGATCAAGAAAAATGATGAAGTTGGGCTAAGATTTTGGTTCGGTCTGACTGCGATTATGGGAGTAATATTCCTAGCTGGTCAGGGTTACGAATACGCTCATACGTCCTTTGGTTTAACCACCAGTATTTTTGGTAGTTTCTTCTATGTGTTAACTGGGTTTCACGGTTTACACGTTACTTTTGGGTTGATGCTAATTTTGGCGGTGCTGGGGCGATCGCTCAAGGCGGGTCACTATTCTGAGCATCATCACTTTGGGGTGGAAGCTGCGGAACTCTACTGGCACTTTGTAGATGTAGTTTGGATCGTACTATTTATCCTTGTCTATCTGCTCTAGTAATCTCAAATTTATTCCAGTTCCCTGTAGGGGCGTAAGGCTTTACGCCCTTTATTATTTGCTTACAAGATGGATTACAAGATGGATTACAAGGTGGATTACAAAGCCTCAAAATCAGTGGTAAACCCGGCAAACTTAGCACAAGCTTCCTGAAAAGATTCCACCTCACTAATCTCTTCCATTTTGTAAGACATGACTCGGCTACCATCAGGTAGCTTTTTTGATCCAATTAATTCACAGGGATACCCTTGAATCTCTGCTACCATTTTCTTGAAATCAGCACCAGAAAGTTTCCATGCTTCCCCATCGCAGTTGATATTAACCCGCCACATAGTAGTTCCTCTTTTCAGAAATTCAAAGTAATGGTTTTGGTAATAGTTTGTGAGGTGCAAAGTGCCCCATAAAAGAGGGAGTATCCCAATTATGTAACCCTCACCCTAAATCCCTCAGCCAGGGCGGGAGAGGGACTTTAATCCTGCCCCCCTTCTCCCTTCTTGGGAGAAGGGGCTGGGGGATGAGGGCAACTCTACAAAAGTGGGATGCTCCCCATAAAAGATTCCTAGGCACGACTACCAAATTATCGCCCAGACAAAATTAGCACATCTCTAAAGCTATTGTTAGTTTTCTGGTTAACGATCGCAATTTTGATACCTAACGGCTATAGATACGGTAGCAAGATTTTTAGGGAATCATAGCAACTTTGATTACCTCACGATTTTTCATAGCTTGGAATACTGCTTCTAGGTCTGGCAAGGGACGGCGATCGCTAATCAACAGTTCAAAGGGTAATAGATGGCTAGCAAGGAGAGAGAGGGCCTTGCGAACGTAGGTAGGAGTGTTGTGGAATACTCCCTTGAGAGTGAGTTCACTGTAGTGGAGTTGCTCGGTATTGACACTAATAGTAGTATTTTTGGGGCAACCACCAAAGAGATTAATAGTTGCTCCCGGACGACCACAGGCGATCGCCTGCTCCCACACTGCCGGAACTCCCGTCGCTTCTACCACAATATCTGCCCCCCAACCTTCCGTAAGTTGTTTTACTTTCCCCGGTACATCAGGAATATCTTTGTAATTAAAAGCCTGCTTTGCTCCCAACTTCCGCCCAATTTCGAGGCGTTGATTGTTACCGCCAAACAGGATTGTAGTAACTCCGTTAGTCAAACTCATGGCAGCAATGAACATCAGTCCGATCGCTCCATCCCCTAAGACAACTACGCGATCGCCCTCTTGCAGATTAGATCTCGCTACCCCGTGCAGCACACAGGCGAGGGGTTCTGTCATGGCAGCCAGATCATCAGTCAAGGCCTCAGGAATGGGCAATAAATTATGGTGAACGATCGCCGGGGGAATTTTAATATATTCAGCAAAAGTCCCGTTATTAAAACTCAAATCTGTGCAAAGGGAATATTCTTGACGGTTACAAAAAAAGCACTGCATACAAGGCGCTGAGTTATTTGCCACCACGCGATCGCCCACCTCCCAGCCTTCTACCCCTTCCCCGATCGCCGCAATTTCCCCTGCTACTTCATGACCAAATAAAGTAGGTAACTTGAGCATTTTGGCATGACTGCCCCGCCGCCACACTTTGAGATCCGTGCCGCAAGTAGTTGCCTTAGTCACCTTTAGCACCACTTCACCCGAAGCAGGGATAGGTTCCGGGACATTTTCAAGGCGTAAATCTTCTTGACCGTAAAGGAGGGCTGCTAACATAAATTTACTTTCAATTAATGGCTTATAAAATAGTAGTTAAAGTTGGTTCAAGAAAAAAAGAAATCATGTCCTCTTCCCTTATAAAAGGATAGTTAGGGTGGAGTTAATTTATCGATATTGCCAAATTGGGTCGTCAATTCCTGCTTCTCGAAAGCCGCGATCGCGCAAAATACAGGCATAATATTTTCCACAACCACCTTTAAGTCCAGCATAGCAAGTATGAGTTAATTCCATTATTTCTGTAAAGCGTTCTTTTAATACTTCTTGAGCTAAGTGTACTGACTCTGCTTTAGTTAGATACATCAGCGGTGTATGAATTTTATAAGCCTCTTTTTCACCATACATACCTCCACCCAGAGCAGATTGCATAGCATCAATAAAACTCCGGCGACAGTCCCAATAACCAGCAAAATTGGTTTCACAAACTCCAATGAAAATATCTCTAATTCCTAATATTTCGGCTCTATTCACCGCGATCGTGAGAAAAAGAATATTTCGGGCAGGAATGAAAGTTGGTTCGATCTCTTTTGGTAGAGCCTCAACGGAATCATACTGCCCTAAGGGATTATCACTTACCAACGGACTTTTACTTTTTAGAACTGAGCCAAGACTAATCATTTCATGGCTATTTAAGGTTAAAGCTTTCGCTACTGCTACGGCACTATCTAATTCAATAGAATGGCGTTGTTGATAGTCAAAAGTAATGGCATGAACTTCATCAAAATCTCGACAAGCGATCGCTGTGCAAGTCGTAGAGTCTTGGCTTCCTGATAAAATTACCAATGATTTAGTCATGTTCTCATCTATTTTATTTACAATTTACTTCTATTTCCCAATTACTAGTAATTGCTGGGGGGCTTAAGTTCTAGTAAAATCGTTCCCTCTAAGGTCTTAATAGCTTCAGCACTATACTTTACCTGAAATTTGTCAATTAAAGCAGTGGAAGGGTTGTACAAAAAAATATTACTAAACCCCGGCGGGATTGTAGATAGATCCGACTCAGAAATGAATTGGAATTTAGTTTGCGGATTAACTCTATGACTCAGAGCGAGCATATCACCATAGTTAGAACCTTTTAAATCGGTAATTATAAGAGGTTTTGTAGCTTGATTAATTACCTTTGTCGATCGCAATGTATTAAGCCCTAAGCCAGATTTATTCCACCAGAAATCTGCTTGAGAACTAATTACGCAAGAAATAATACTCAGGCTAATCATTACTACAAAAGCCCCCTGCCAGAAACGCTGCTTTATTCGCTGGGGTTGGCTAATTCCATGGGCGATTAAGTAAGCAAAAATAATTGGAATAACTATATACCACTGGACAAAATATCTACTTATGGCGGAACGAATACCCCCTATCACTATATCTGGCACCATTAAAAGTACTACCGGGATTAAAAATAAACTAACTAATAACATCCAAACGCGTTGGCTACTAGTTTTAATGAGAATATAAGCCGCGTAGGAAAATAAAAAAATATACACCCCAGGAAAAGCTAAATTTCTCCAGACATTTATCCCTGAGAAGATTTGGGAAATAACATCGTCTCGAAAAATGTCCACAAAGTTATTGCTAATATGGAATCCCCAAAGTTTTATTAAAAGTTTAAAGGAATCGGGTCTAGTCCCCGTCCAAGCATTTACTTCATATATAAGACTTTTATGCTTCATCAGTGTCCTTAGCCAAGGTGCAAATAAAATTATGCTAACTAACCAAGCCAAAAATTGATTTATTGTAATTTGATTGAGCTTAAATTTGTTTTGAATTAAAGTATAAACTCCGTGGGCGATCGCTACAGGTATGGCAAAAATCGAAGTATAGTAGCTGGCGGTCAAACTAAGGCTATATATTGCCCAACTAATTATCTTGTTACGACGAATTGCTAATAGAAATGTCAGATTAACTAACAAAATCATAACTATACTTAGGCTATATTCCCTTGCTTCTTGGGCGTAGAGGATTTGGAAGGGAGAAACGGCAAAAAAAGTCACTGCCAACCAAGCAATTAAACTTGATTGAAATAGTTCCCAACAAAACCAGTAGGCTAAGGGGAGAACGAATAAGCTAATAATTGCCGACGGCATTCTTAAACTAGCTACCGAATCACCAAATAACTGTACCCAAACTCTTGTTAGTACATAATAAAATGGTGGATGATGGGGGTCTATTGTAGCGAGGGAAATTACAGTATCAACAACGTTTTTGTCAGAGTTGACTTTCTGAAACTTCTGTAAAGTGGGCAGATCAATAACTGATCCTGTCCAAATTTTTGCTAAGTTTTCGCGGTAACCAGAAATATGTAGAGCTGTATAGGCTTCGTCATGCCAGAAGACTTTTTTGTCGATATTCGCAAATCGGAAGAAAATCCCGATGATTAATACCATAATTACGAGAGGGCGTAACCAAAAAGGGGGAAGGAAGGAACTACGCATAATTTTCTAATCTAAAAAAATATTCAATAAAATTCCACAAAAATTCCCACCCGGCGATCGCTCTGCTGACGACTATTTTGTAATTGCCACTGGGTTCCCACACGGAGATGAGAAGTTACGGCGTAGCCCAAGGTCAGGGAAGTAAGGGCAACTTCTTGAGAACCACCGGGGGCGATCCAAGTTTGACTCAGGGCAATATCCGCAGCACTAGGGCGGGATAGAACTACCTGCACTCTTGCCCCCATGCTCACGCCATTGGTACTAAAATTGGGGGTATTTACTTGGCGATAACCCAGCACCGGAGCAGCATTAGCATAGTTCCCCAAAGGTAAAAGATAGTAACGCAATTCAGCACCGTAGGTATTCTGCGCCCCAGACTGATAATCGCCACTGAGGGTTAAGCGATCGCCCAGAAACACATCTTCCACCCCTATATTCACACTACCCTGCTGCCCACTCTCTCCATAACCTAACCGCCACCGCATCCGAAAGCTAGGATCATTCTCAATATCTTCTAGAACATTCGGGATTCGCTGCTGCCACCGCTGAAGCACAGGGCTATTTTGCCAAGATTCCCTACCTAGTGGAACATCCTGAGCAATAGTCGGCAAAAAATTCTGAGCAACCTCTTGATCTCCTCTACCTTCTCTACCTCCCTCTACCTCCTTTACCTCCTTTACCTCCCCCGCCCTCACCACAGGTTGCCAACCGAGATAACTAGCCACAACCAAGATGGATAAAACGGAAATTTGGTAGAGTGTCCGGCGGTTGAAACCGCGACTATAGGGGCGAAGTCCACCTGCGCGGACTAAGAAGAAGCCTAAGAAGTTAGGAAATTTCTTAACCTGCGAAGGCAGGTTTTGGTCTTGTAGCTGCGGTTTTAACCGCCCAGCATTCTTCACCACAATCAATTGCCCCCTAGGAGGCTGAGAAGTAGGGCTTTTTGAGCGTGCATTCGATTTTCGGCTTGCTGCCAGATGCGGGATTGACTGCCGGAAATTACTTCATCGGTGATTTCTTCATCTCGGTGGGCGGGGAGACAGTGGAGAGCGATCGCATCCTTATCTGCTTTTTCCAGTAATGATTGATTCAACTGGTAAGGCTGGAAAATAGGTATCCTCGACTCTGCTAAATCTTCTTGCCCCATGCTGGCCCACACATCAGTATAGAGAATTTGGCTACCTTGAACAGCCTGTAAGGGGTCTTCGGTGACGATAACTTCGGTTTTTCCTGCTGCGATTTTCTTTGCCTGTTCCACAATCTGGGCCTCGGGTTGATAATCGGCGGGGCAGGCGATCCTTACATTCATCCCGGTCAAGGCACAGCCAAGAATCAGCGAGTTCGCCATGTTGTTGCCATCACCGAGATAGGTCAGGGTCAAACCTTTCAAAGAACCAAAGCACTCTTGGGCAGTAAGTAGGTCTGCTAATACTTGACAGGGATGTTCTAGATCGCTGAGGGCATTGATAATAGGAATTTTGGAGCAGGAGGCAAAGGTTTCGAGGTCGCTTTGTTTGTAGGTACGGATCGCTAACACATCTAGGTAGCCATCTAAAACTTTGGCGGTATCTTCGATCGGTTCGCCCCGGCTGATCTGGGTGGAGGTAGTACTGAGGTCGATCGCCTGTCCTCCTAGTTGGTACATGGCCACCAAGAAACTCACTCTAGTCCGAGTTGAGGCTTTATAAAATAGCAAGCCCAAAACCTTGCGGCGCAGGGGTTCTATCTCTTTGGTTTTTAGTTCCGTAGCTAATTTGAGGAGTTCTAAAATTTCTTCCCCACTCAAATCCGCCAAACTCAGCAAATCCCGTCCCTGTAAACTTGCCATACTCTTTCATGCCTTGATTAATGAATAGAAAATAGTTTACCGAACATTTGAGTATAAAGCCCCTTTATTCTGCAATAGTTCTTAGATTCTGGGATAGTTCTGGGCGATCGCTCACCCAATTGCTCATCCAATTGCTTACCAAGTAGGATCGCTATAAATTTTAACTGTAATCCTCTTTTTCCCTAAAGGTACAGAACTAATGCAAGCACAGATAGTTTCGCCATCCTCAAGTTCCACTTCGCAAGCTTGACAGGAACCCCTTAAACATCCTGTAGGAATATCTACCCCTGCCCTTCTCGCGGCTTCTAAGATAGATTCTCCGGCTTCTGCTTCAATACTCACTTTATCGGGCAAAAAGGTTAATTCTACGCTCATATAATAGGAAATAAATTGATGGTAAATAATCTAATTAAGGTACTTATATAACCAAAGATTGGGTAATACTAAATAACAATACCGCTACGATCGCTCCAATCAGCGTATTAATGAAATTCACAACTTCGTTGGTGAGCCAAGAAAACTTAGTTTGTACTGTTGCCCCGATCACACTCTCAATATTAGTCGCCACAAAAGCCGCAATTACTGCACAAATTAATCCCCCTATATTAATCATTCCCAACCCCAAAGCAAGCAGGGCAATTAGTACTGAAGCCCCAGCCCCGGCGATCGTCCCCTCCAAACTTACAGCCCCCTCCGTACCTCTAGGTACAGGTTTGAGATTTGTGATCAAAAAAGTGCTTTTACCATAGGCTTTGCCAATCTCACTAGCACAGGTATCAGATAATTTGGTGCTGAAACTAGCTACATAACCCAACAACAATGGCGGGATTATCTGGGGTTGCCCGAAGTACTCTGCCCCCAGAACTCCTAGGGCGCAAAAAGCTCCCGTTAAGGCTGAACCCCACACATTTTCTGGACCTCTGGCTCCATCCCGTTTCTCTGCGATCCCGGCTGCCTGTTTTTCTGCCATGCCCACCCGGGTGATCGCCGAACCTACCAAAAAATAAAACATCACCACCCCATAACCCCGCCACCCAAGGCAGCCCCACACCACCACTCCCAAGACCCAAGCATGGGCGATCCCTGCCGGAGTCAGGAGCTTTTTTGGGGAGATGAGGGCGGGAACCAATAATAAAGTATTAAGAACAACAGCAATTAACCAAGGATTGAAGGACAAGATTGTAGACAGCATTAGTTATTCTCCGTAAACCTTTCCGCCCGATACTTTGGAAGTCCTAAAAGAGTAATGATTTTTTGACAAGGACTTCCCCCGCAGCGCGAGGGAAATCCTTACCGATTTAGCACTACCTATAATTATCCCTAAAAATACCATTTCTATGAATCCTGTTTTATTTCATCTGGCGATCCCGATCGCTAATATTCCCCAAGCGAAAGAATTTTATATCAAAGGTTTAGGTTGTGAATTGGGGCGAGAAAGTCGATCGGCTCTAATTCTGAATTTTTTCGGGCATCAACTTGTCACCCATTTTACCCCCGATATTTCCCCGCCCCAGAAGGGCATTTATCCTCGTCATTTTGGGCTAATTTTTTCTAGTTTAGAAGATTGGCAAACCATCTTAAATAGGGCAAAATCTCAAGAATTATATTTCTATGAACCAGAAAAAATCCGCTTTCCTAATCTGATTACTGAGCACCGGACTTTCTTCCTTGCTGACCCTTTTCATAACCTAATTGAATTTAAATTCTATTCCCACACCGAGGCAATTTTTGGTGGTATAGAATTGGCACAGATAGGTGATAATTTGGATGTCTAGAACTTGCTGCGATTGCGGCACTTATTCCAGAAACCCTAGCCTTAGTATTGCTCAATTTTGCAAAAAAAACTAAGAGCAAGTTGATGTTGAAAAAAGCAGTAAAAGCTCATTACTATAGAGAAGAATAGAGAGTTTATTTTAAGGCTTATAAATTCAAGGTAGAAGTATGATTCAAGGTAGAAGTATGATTCAAGCTAATTCTCGATTACTAAATGTTGATGAATTCATCGCTGAGTATGGCGATCGAGACCAGTATGAGCTTATAGATGCGGAGTTGATAGACGTGGAGCCAACAGGATTGCATGAGCAAGTTATTGATTTCTTAGCTAGAAAGCTGCATGTTGAAATCGATCGTCTCGATCTGCCTTACACTATTCCTCACCGCTGTTTAATTCGCCTCTCTGATCAAACAGCTTTTCGCCCTGATTTAATAGTGTTAGATCGCACTCAACTTATTCAGGAACCACTCTGGCAATATCAACCGGTAATTACCTCTGGTGCTGCTATTAAATTAATTGCTGAAGTAGTTAGTACAAATTGGCAAAATGACTACGCCCGCAAAGTAGAAGATTATGCTCTCTTGGGAGTGTCGGAATATTGGATTGTAGATTATTTAGGTCTTGGTGGTAGGGAATACATTGGTAAACCTAAACAACCCACTATTACCGTGGGACAAATTTTAGATGATGTGTATGAAAGAGCTTTGTTCACCCAAAATGAGCTGCTTGTTTCCACAACTTTTCCAGAATTGCAACTCCGAGCAAAAGCTATCTTTGCTGCTGGATAACTATCAATATAGTAATCACCGTAAACGTATAGCTTAATGTGAACTAAAAAGCCCTAGTCTCTATAAGAAACCGAGGCTTTTTAGTTGCTAATTAACTAACTTATTAGCGAGAAGGAGACAGGTCAGACCAAGATTGTTTAACAAGGTCTGCTTGAGCCTTCACACTGCCTAGGTAGTTACCAGCAGGGAGGTTTGGATAACGGTTGTAGGGAACCACATCTTCTCCGAAGTAACGGGCGTATTCCGCACTATCCGCGATCGCTTCTACTGCCGCCTTCAAACCTTGATCTGCCAATAATTTATTGTACTGACGGATTTCTGCCTGAGTAGCCGGAGCGCGGCCTAAGATGTGCCGGAATAGGAACTCGATCACCTTAGTATTAGGGTAAGGAGTATAGAACCGCTTGCAATAAATCTCGGAACTAGCGAGGGTTTTAATAAACTCCCGGACAGTAATTTCTCTATTGCGGAGCTTGCTCTCTAGGTCAGAACGGCGGAATTGGCTAGGAACCTGTCCACTGAAGACATCCATCACTTGACAGTAGATAGCATTCAACACTAGGACGGTTTCGCTCTGTCCCATACCAGGGTTCATGCGGAAGATGCGGGCTGGTTTCCGGCGAGATGTACCCACACCCACTTCTACCGATTGACCCTTGCCATTAGCGAAGGATCGCCCTAACTCAATAAACAGAGGCTGGGTAGGATCCATCTGAGTTGCTGCCAGAGCGATTTCTGACATAGCTTGAGCCATGAGAGGCATCTGGGTAGGATTCATCCGGGGTTTCACCGTCGCAAAGCTAGGCACAACAATGTCATCGTTTTGCTTAGTGAGTTGGTTGTAGAGCTTCTCTGTGTTGGGGAAGTTAGCCGCAGGTAGAGTGGGATAGCGCCGGAAAGGAACCGTATCTTCACCGTAGGCTTGGGCATACTCAGGGGTATTCACCATCGCCCGAATAAAGCCCCGCAGTCCTTCTGAGGCAAGAATTAGGTTGTACTTACGGATTTCTACTTGATCTAGGGGCGCACGTCCGAGGAAATGCTTTGTGCCTAGTTCAATTACCTTGGTGTTGGGGTAAGGAGTGTAGAACTCCTTGATGTAGAGGTCAGAGCAGCCCAGAGCCTCGATAAACTCCTTCAAGTTAATCTCACCATTCCCTAATTTGCTTTCTAGGGCAGTAAAGGCATTTCTGACAATGTAGGGTTCCACATTCCGCTCAAATATCTGCCGATAAGCAGCACCGATGAGAGTATTAACCTCTGTTTTATTGCTTAGGTCTCTAAGTTTGAAAGCCTTGGTTTGTTGACGTTGAATGTTCACCCCTTGGGCGATCCGGAATTGAATATCTGGGGCTGTCCGCATTTCTGTGACGGCTCCCTTTTCTATAAACTTCGGAGTTTCTTCTTTAGTAGGAGTAGTGCCTACATCAGAGCGGATACTGCCCACCCGGAGCGATCGCATAGCTAGCCCAGCCGGAGTCAAGTAGCGCTCATAAGGAACTGTATCTTCCCCAAAAGCCTCTGAATATTCCGCAGAATCTAACAAAGCATCCACTAGAGCGTAGAAACCCTTCTTCGCACAAATATCAAAGTACTTGTTCATTTCTTGGCGACCATAGGTAGGACGACCCAAGAGACGGCGGTGAATGTATTCGATCGCCTTAGTAACATACAAAGAAGTCCAGTACAACTGGCGGAACAAGTTAGACTTCGCCAACATCCGCACAAACTCCCGCAGGGTAATCTCGCCATTCTCTAGCTTAATTTCTGCCACCTTCAATCGCTGCCCTTCGTAGACATCCCGACCAAATACTTGCAGATAAGTAGCCCGAATTACCGCTTGGGTAGAGCTTTCTGAATACTTGACATTGCTAGATTGGTTAGCTTTAGCATTGATAGATTTGGGCAACTGATCTAGCTTAAACACCTTGGGTCCCAAGGAACCGGGAGCTTCAGCTCTAGCTCCGGGGTTACTAAGTTGGTTATCAATCCCCGCTCCCCGGCGAATCAGCATCCGGCGAGTATCCTTACCAAAAGGAGCTGGACTGCTACTAGGGTTCTTAGTTTCTTTCGGGAAAATTGCCCCAAACTGAATTTCTAAGGGGTCATTCCCAGAACCGTAGACGTGTTGATCTGGCAGGGGATTTTCATAGCCGGCAAAGGTAGTAATAAATTGAGGAACTTTGCGGAAAGGAGCGCTGTAGTTAAACAAGTCTTGCTGTTGTCCCCAGTTGCGGCATTCCTGCGCTTCTATACCCAAACCCCGGAGGTAAGGTACGGTTTCTTCGCCAAAGTAATCACTATATTCCTGAGAATCCACCAAAGCATCGACTAGGGCAGCTAAACCACCACTAGACACAATGCTAAAGTAGGTTTGCACTTCCTCTCTGGAGCTTGGTCCCCGTCCTAGGAAGTGGCGGAAAGCTAATTCTAAAGCCCGACTATTGATAAAAGGTTCAAAAAATTGTTTTTGGTAAAGGGAAGATTTGCCAAGGCGACGGATAAATTCCTTCATGGAAAGATCCCCGTTTCTTACCTGAGATTCCAGATAAGAAATAGATTGGCTGTAGGCGCGAGTAATATCCCGCTCAAATACTTGGCGGTAGGCGGCTTTGATTGCTGTAGTTTTTTCAGAGGACGACAAGCCCGGCTTCATGGCATACTTAGAACGCTTTTCGGCGGCATTGGCATAGCTCTGGGGCAATTGCAAGCCCTGTTGATCGCCAGATGGACGCTGCCGGACTTGGGTGGAGGGAGTGGGAGCTTTGAACTCTTTAATGAGGATCGCAAAGTAATCGGCAATAATTTCCTTGCTGGCTTCATCTTTTTTGAAGTAGCCCAAACTAGCTACCCGCATTTCTTCGAGGGCAACGATCGTAGCATCGCTAGAGCAAGCTCTTTCAATAATTTCTCGCAGTCCCCGGACGTTAACCACAATAATGTTGGGATCTCCCGCCACGATCGCGTAGGTCAGGTAGCGCAAGAACCAAGACATATCCCGCAGAGATTTCTGCATGTTCCTTGCCCCATAACGGGCAACATTAATAGGTCGAAAGCTCACTGGAGCTGGCACGGTCGCAATTCCACCTCCACTAAAAATGGATTTAAAGCTATCGAAAAAGCCACCCCCACCGGATTCTACGTAAGTAACAGTTCCTAAGGTCATCCCTTCTTGGACACCGCCAGCCCGGCGACTCTCCACAGATCCGGCGGTTGCCAAAGCCATAGGGGCAGCAGGTTTTTCTAGAAACGCCATGGGAGAGCCACCAACAAAAATGCGATTTGCAGCCCTAGAGACGATCAGGTCAGCATTATTGGTGAGGATACTAGCGATTTCTAAACGTTTATTACCGGAACTAAAATAACTGGCTAATGCACTTAGCTCCCCTCTTTCCAAAAAGCGGTCTTGTTGCTCCGCTTGGGAAATTGTGGAAACCGGCACAGTCTGGTACAGTTGCGGGCGAGCAACCGAACTACCACCACTTGCTTTTATAGTCATTGGTTTACTAATTTACTCCCTTGCCAAAATTTATATTTTTTAGATGATCTGGATTTATCATCTTGGTCTTTAAATCTAATCAGTACCCAGAATACTAAAAAAGCTGCCCAGCAGCCTTTCTCCATTTACATTACTTTATATCTTTTTAATTAATCTAGAAAACATTGCTCTGACTGCATAAGCTCTCGACTTGCTTCTAGCTAATTTAATGGGTTTCCCAGATTTCAATCTTAATTTTAACCTTAAAAAGTTATCTACTATTTTCCCCGGCTGAAATGATATACATTAGGAGATTTTTGTACCTGCAACTCTCTCTGAGCAGTGAGAAAATCTCCCTCGGCTTTAGGTGCCCCGGTGCGAGTCATTAAATCAAGAGGAAAAAGAGATTTGATTTGCTGTTGAAGGGCGATCGTCTTCTAGACAGGCTTTTCACCTTAGAATTTAGAACGCGAGGGGTTGAAAGAGATCGGCAATGGGCAGAGAAAATCCTAGAATGACATCTTCGCCATCGAGGGAATCGATCGATTTGAGCAGGCGATCGGGTTCTTGGGCAGAACGATAGACTAATATATATTTTTCTTTGGGGTGAACCACCCAAGCTAAACGCGTGCCATTCTCAAAATATTCAACCAGTTTGTCATGAATCTCTCCCACGGTGTTGCCCGGAGATAGCACTTCAACAGCCAGATCGGGCGCACCTTCCAAGAAGCCAGAGGGTAATTCTATCAGTCCTTGCAAACGTTCTTTGGCAAAAAAAGCAATATCGGGCGATCGCTTATTGCCGTTTTTCATCTTAAAAGCAGTACTGGAGTCTAGGATCACGCCTAATTTTTTAGGCAGAATGTAACTCATCAACGCCGCTAGGAGAAGGCTGCAAACGTAGCCATGCAATGCTCCAGAGTTTCCCATATCAATTAGTTCTCCATCTATAACTTCATAATGATGACCATCATCGGGAAGCTCCATGAAGGCTTCATCTGTCCAAACTTTTTTTTCAGGTTTTTCAGGGGATGCGATCGCCGGGTTTTCAGTTACTAATTGTGTCAGGGTAGCCATAGTTTCTCTCCTTACCTAAAAGTTTGTTGAGTCATGGGTGGAATTTTAGATTTTGCAACTTAATTTTAAAACTTATTCGGGTTGCCAAGGGAGCCAATCTTCATTTAGGGCTTGCTCTAGGGTAAACTCTGGTTCTTGGGGAATTACCTCTGTTAGGGATTGCAAAACCTTGAGTAGATTTTTTCTAGATTTTTCATAAGCAGAAGTAAAGCTCCGATCGAGAAAGGGTTTTATGCTAGGACTATCTTGCAAAATCGACTCAATTTCAGAACGAAAATTATTAATTTCTAGCACCCATCCTCTAAAGCAAGTTTCCCGCTCTGATTCCCAATACTTGAGTTTGAGGATATGTTCACACAATCGCATCAAATAACTAGAAATAGCTCGCTTGTCACTTCTACCCAAGCTCTCTACCTCTTCAATCAAATTTTCTAGATCAATATTGCCAAAATCCTGCGCCCTAAGCTGGGCAACTACTTTATCTAGCCAAAGTTGGTAGTCTGTATCGTACAAAAAAGCCGATTTTATGATTACTTCAGATTTCATAACTAAATACCCTTAACCTATAACTTTTTTGGGTTGTATTCAGCTTGCCAAGGGAGCCAATCTTCATCTAGGGCTTGCTCTAGGGTAAACTCTGATTCTTTAGGAATTAGGGTGGAATCTAGTTCGCTAGCATCGAGAAAGAGCTTTCTGCCATTTCGATATTCAATTGCAAGATTGTTCTTGAGATGGTTTTTGAGACTAGGGCTATCTCTAAGGATGGCTTGAATTTGCAAGCGAAAATTCCTGATTTCTAGCTTCCATCCCCGCAGACATCCTCCCCGCTCCTTCTCCCAATACTTAAGTTTGAGCAAGTGTTCACAAAGCCTCATGAGGTAGCTAGAAATAGCTCTTTTGTCACTTCTACCCAAGCTCTCTACCTCTTCAATCAAATTTTCTAGATCAATATTGCCAAAATCCTGCGCCCTAAGCTGGGTGGCTACTTCATCTAGCCAAAGTTGGTAGTCTGTGTCGTATAATGAAGCCGATTTTACGATTGCTTCAGATTCCATAACTAAATGCTCCTTTAGTATGTGATACCAGTTTATATTAGCTATTTAAATAATTTATGATTTCTTAGTAAAGTCTAGGGGGCGTATAATTTAGGGAATTTATAGGGAGTTTAGGGGGATTTATAGAAATGCAACTAGCAGCAAGGGTAGCAAAAGTTCCACCTTCCATGACTTTGGCGATCGATGCCAAGGCGAAGGCGATGCGGAGTGCGGGGATAGACGTGTGTAGTTTTAGTGCTGGAGAGCCGGATTTTGATACTCCAGTCCATATTAAAGAAGCTGCCAAAAAAGCTCTGGATCAGGGTAAAACTCGTTATGGCCCAGCGGCAGGAGAACTGGGACTACGGACTGCGATCGCCCAGACCCTAAACCGAGACCATGGCTTGAACTATGCCCCAGAAAATATCATCGTCACTAATGGCGGTAAGCATTCCCTTTTTAACCTCATGCTGGTGTTGATCGAAACTGGGGATGAGGTGATTATTCCTTCTCCCTTCTGGTTAAGCTATCCCGAAATGGTGAAGTTGGTGGATGGAACCCCTGTGATTGTCCCTACCAGCGTTGAGAATAACTACAAGATCACCCCAGAGCAGCTAGAGCAAGCTATTACACCCAAAACTAAACTATTCATCCTTAATTCGCCTTCTAACCCTACGGGCTTTGTCTATACCCCAGCAGAAGTGCGGGCTTTAGCTAAGGTAGTGGTCGATCGCAACATTCTGGTAGTTGCTGATGAGATCTATCACAAAATTCTCTACGACGGGGCAGAACATCTAAGCATTGCTTCGGTAAATGCGGCTACTTATCAAAATACTATTATCAGTAGTGGGTTTGCCAAGGCTTACTCTATGACGGGCTGGCGGATTGGCTATCTGGCTGGAGATATCGAGATTATTAAAGCGGCAACCAAAATCCAAGGTCATAGCACCTCTAATGTGTGTACCTTTGCCCAGTTTGGGGCGATCGCAGCTCTAGAAGGTTCTCAAGATTGTGTAGAAGAAATGCGCCAAGCCTTTGCCAAGCGCCGGGAAGTAATCCATGCTGCCCTGAATAGTATGCCGGGGTTAATTTGCCCTAAGCCCGATGGAGCATTTTATATGTTTCCTAATATTGAGAAAACGGGCATGACTTCCTTGGAGTTTGCTGATGCGTTGTTAGAGGCGGAAAAAGTGGCGGTAATTCCGGGGATTGCCTTTGGTACGGATACTTGCATTCGTCTTTCTTACGCTACGGATTTGGCAACTATCGAAGAGGGAATGAAAAGGCTCGATCGCTTTATTCGTTCTCGCCTAGGCTAATTTAATTTATCTACCTATGCACTTAATCATCTACAGTAAACCCGGTTGCCATCTCTGTGAGGGTTTAATCGAAAAATTAGGGCAGATCACCAATCTGCCCTTGGAGTTGGAAATTCGGGATATCACCACTAACGCTGAGTGGGGCGATCGCTACCAGTACGAAATCCCTGTTCTCTGCACTCTAGTTGCGGGAGTAGAAACATCTCTACCCCGCCCTTCTCCTAGGGTATCTATAGCGCAATTAGAAAAGTTACTAGGCGCAAAGTGACCAACTCCAAAGATTATGGGAGCGATCGCTTGATTGGCAAGGTTACGACTTTTTGCCCACGAGCGATCTGCTTTTTGCGTAAATCTTCAACCATGGCATGGAGATCATAGTTGTGCGATGTTGCTACGCAACGCTAACGCGATCGGGCATACTCTTCTCTATATCTATGAATCTCTTCTAGAATTTCGTTTGGATACATGATTTATTCTCTTGTAAAAGTATCTCCTATTAATTCCTAGAGCATACCTTTGTTGGGTAATGACAATTACTCTTCTTCCACTATATTTTCATAGATAAGAATATCCTGTTCTTCTGCCTCTATGTTAAATTCAAAACGACTTTGTAAAACGATTTCTTCAATAACTGCGGCTCCTTTACTTTGTTTTAAAACTGCGTCAAAACGCTGCATTAATTCTGGAATATTTATAACCTCTTCTATAGATTCTATATATCTTTTTACAATGGCTTTGATGCTGTATCTTGATACTGCTTGTTCCTGGACTTTACTTAAGATTTCTTTGGCTGTCTGTTCTGTTTTTACGACAAAAGTAATAGGGTATCTCTGTACTTTATCAATATCTAAAAAATATTTTCCAGCATCGATAGTCTCCGTCACTTGAAAAAATCTTCCGAGGGGCTTCATTACAAAATCTATACCCCCATCATTTGCATTTGTACGACCAGTTTTATATAAAACTAAATATTCAGCATTCAGTTCATCAGGAGACCATCCCCAATATATTTTTCGATCTCCATAATATTCCTTTAGAATTGCATAACTTACAATTTCAAAAACTCTTGAATCTATATTTGGTCTTAGTAAACCTCGGATAAATTCAATTGCTCGTAAAGGTTCCTGTTGTTGAATATCAATCATTTGCTGGCAATAGACCATGAATTCGCTAAATGCTTTCCTTCGTGCTATCACATAAGCATCAATAATATCTTTAATAGCCTCAGCAATATTTATTTGAGTATCATCAATAGAGAGTTTCATAAGATTTTCATTAACCCAATATCTATTCGTTTTGATATCTCTTACTACAGGCAGGTAAGACAACATGGGAAAGTATTTCTTAAACTCTTCATTTAGTCGATGATTTAGTGCATGGTTTTGCAGCTTATTACCAAATGGGAGTTCTCTTTGTCTCCGAAAAAGCGTGATGAACTGAGCACCTTTATATTCATCATATCCATCCTTAAGGTGAAATTCGTGATTTAAATAATCTTCAACTAAAACATAGATAGCATAATGATTTGCAAATCCTGCTCGGGACTTTGACCCTCGATTAGCAGCTTTCGTTTTAATATTTAGATACTGCAATAACTCACTAGAGTTCAAAACTCTATCTCCCTGGCTAGGAAAATAAAAATTTAGAATCTCAATAATTTTCTTTGTGAATTCATGCTGTATTATTGCCATCAAAAAAAACTCTCCTGTATAAAGTCTATATTTTGCCCATTTTTGTTTTTTCTAGTGGTATTTTTTTGTGGAGATAATAGTTTTTCTCCCTTATATTCTTTCCATCCCATAGCCCGTCTGAGACCAATTTTTAGATATTCCTCTTGAGATTCTATGCTAATAGAAATTCGTCCTAAGCGTTTTGCTACAGCAGCAGAGGTAAAAGTTCCTGCGAATGGATCAAGTACTAGACTGCCCTTATGTGTACTTGCAAGAATAATTCTCTCTAGTAATGATTCGGGTTTTTGTGAGGGGTGATTTTCATATTCTTCCATTCGATATCTCACACGAGGAAAATACCACACATTACCCGGTAATTTTTCTGTATTGTATTGGCTTGGAACAGTTTTTCTATAGTCAATCAACTTTCGCTGTGCGCCTGTTTTTGCTTCTATTTTAATATCGCCTGAGTTAAAGACATAATCATTCTTGTCTTTGACGCAATAAATAATTGGCTCATACATTGAACCAAAATGTTTTTTTGCTTGGACTCCAGAACTATCATAATGCCATACAATTCTGCTAAGAATTACCATTCTCTGTCTTAAGTAAAGATCAAAGTAGGGCATTGCTTGAGTACTTGTCATAGCATATAGAGTTCCATTTGGCTTTAATACCCGAAGACATTCATCAAGTAACCTGTATGCCCACTTTGCATACTCTTCTTCAGATTCCCACTTATCATAGAAAGTTGAAAACTGTTTGCCTATGTTGTAGGGAGGATCGATAAAAATAAGGTCTACAGATTCAGGGGCAATCTTAGTAGACAAAATATGTATGGCATCGCCATGAAATATAATATGTCCCGCATCTTCATAGTGTTCAAACATTATATTTTCTGTATTGTCAAACTGTATATAAGAAAATTATCAGGATTTTCTAGTGTCCCTGATTTATAGTATTGTCTTCTTTGCAATCCTGAATTGTTTAATTCTACAAGAATTATTTTAGTACAGACCAGAATAATTAGTTAAGTAAGAGCTTTTATAATTGAATATTGTTCAGGTATCTCCGGGCTATCAGGATAAGTCATTGTGGCATAATATTGCAAAGAAAAAGAAGCCAGATCAATTTGATCTTGTTCTGTCCATACATCACTTTCATCAATAACTACAGAATCTTGAACCCCAGCATCTTGCTTAACAAGATCATTAAGGATTAATGTTGCCAACCTCAAACGTTCTGATGAGGAAAGTGTATAGGTAACTTGGGTATATATTTCTTGAAAAGTAAGTGGCATAGCATACCCTTTTATTTACTTTAATTATTCCTAGAATAACCTATCCTTAAAACCAATTATGACTTTTATTATTGATGGTGTTAGCACCCCTTAGAGCATTTTTTCTAGGAACTGTTTGGCCCGATCGCACTGGGGATTACCAAAAAATTCCTGAGGACTAGCATCTTCCGCTAGTTTGCCCTCATCTAAGAACAAAATGCGATCGGCAACTTCCTTAGCAAAGCCCATTTCATGGGTCACGATCGCCATGGTCATACCACTATCTGCCAAACCCTTCATCACATCCAACACTTCCTTCACCATTTCCGGGTCTAGCGCCGAGGTGGGTTCATCAAAGAGCATAATTTCTGGTTGCATGGCGAGGGAGCGGGCGATCGCCACCCGTTGTTTTTGTCCCCCCGATAGGCGAGAAGGATAGACTTGAGCTTTACTTTCTAGACCAACCCGTGCGAGGAGAGCAGATGCTTGTTGCTTGGCATCATTTTTGGATAGATTTTTCACCTTCAGAGGAGCATACATGACATTTTCTAGGACAGTCATATGCGGGAATAGATGGAAATGCTGGAAGACCATGCCAATATTTTGACGGATTTTCATGATATCCACCTTTGGCTGAGTAATATCCACCCCATCAATAAAAATGCTTCCCTGAGTGGGAACTTCTAACAGATTCATGCAGCGCAAAAAAGTAGATTTACCAGAGCCAGAAGGGCCGATAATTGCCACGACTTCACCTTTGGTAATTTCATTAGAAATACCCTTAAGAACCTGTAAATCTCCAAAGGATTTGTAGAGGTTCTCGATCTTAACTGCTACGTTGTAACTTTCGTTCGAGGGCATAGGCTCCTGTGGTTAGACCCATAACAACTACATAGTAAATTAAAGCAGCAACCAAAATTGGTTCAAAGTAGATAAATTTCTCTGCTGCCACAATTTGCGATCGCCGTAAAATATCCGTTACTCCAATTACCGAAACCAGAGTAGAATCCTTCAGTAAATTAATACTTTCATTAGCCAAAGCTGGCAAAATATTTTTCACTGCTTGGGGCAAAATAATATCCCCCATCATCATGGTGTAGGGAACTCCGAGAGATTTGGCGGCTTCCCCTTGACCGCGATCGACTGCTAAAATTCCCCCGCGAATAGTTTCAGAAATGTACGCCCCAGAATTAAGGGAAAAAGTAAGCACCCCTGCTACTAAAGGGGAAATATCATAACCAGTTAATTGGGGAGTAGCGTAGTAAATTAGGGATAGTTGCACCAGCAGAGGTGTTCCCCGAAATAGCGAGGTATAAACATTAGAAAACCAAATTAAGGCAGTGATATTAGATATCTTAAATAGAGATAAAATAGTTCCCCAAATAAAACCAAAAATGGTAGATAGAGCAGTAAATTGTAGTGTTACCAATATCCCTTCTAAAATAAAAGGAATATTGGGTAGGATGCGACCAAAATCTAGATTCATTTCCTACCCCTAAGTTTATTTCTCAAACCATTTTTTGACTAAGGTTTCTACTTCGCCTTTTGCTTTCATTTGTGATAAAGCATCATTAAAAGGCTTAACCAGGGGTGAACCTTTAGGGAAAGCGATCGCGGAACCAGAAGGCCCATCACTAGGGATGACATTAAACTCTAGGTCTGGATTAGCAGAGATATAACCTTTGGCTACGGTATCTTCCACGATCGCCGCATCTAAGCGCTTAGATTTAATTTCTTGAATCAATTCCGCAATCTTATTAAGGGATTTGATGTTAATTCCTTTAATTTTTTCAGCGGTTTTTTTCATGTCGCTTTCTTGGATGCTACCTAGCTGGACTCCAACGCCTTTACCCACTAGCTCTTCGACTTTTTTAAGGTTACTGCCCTTGAGCGCAATGATAGTATTTTTTGCCTCAAAGTAAATATCCGTAAAATCTACACTCTTCTTCCGCTCTTCTGTAGGGGTCATACCCGCCATAACAAAATCTACGCGCTTGGCTTGGAGTGCAGGCAAAAGACCATTGAAATCCATATCTTTGATTTCTAGGGTGTAATTTAATTGCTTAGTGATATATTTAGCAATCTCTACATCAAAGCCAATAATTTCGTTTTTGCCACTAGCGGTATCCCGAAACTCGTAGGGGGGATAATCAGCGGAGGTCGCCATGACTAATTTTTGAGGGCCGCCTGTAGTTCCTGCACCACCACCACAAGCGGTAACCAGAACATTCATCGCCACGACAAGGGCGATCGCTAGAGTAAATAGCCAACTGAATTTTTTAATAGGCATAGTGATGAGGGGAATCTTAGGGATAGATTTTTAAATTTATGGGAAGACTGTTATGGTCTAAGCTCTAGTCTAAGCCGCTTGTTGTCTTCACATTCGGCATTCTAATAGTTGTTTACAATCTTTTTAGTATCTTTGCATACCTAGTAATCTAGAGAAAGTAATCAGAGCTATTGATCCTTTTCTTAACTCTAACTATTCAGATTGAGGTAGTGCTAAATCGGTAAGGATTTCCCCCGCAGCGCGGGAGAAGTCCTTGCTAAAAAATTATTACTTCTTTAGGACTACCCAGATTGATACTAAATCCAGTTTATATAGGATACTAAATTGCTGTACAAATCTTCCGGGCGCAAGCCTTGCGCCCCTACTTTCATAATCCTATTATAGGACAAATAATAAATCTAGTTTGTCGATCGCTGAATAGCCTTGGTTTTTTCTAGGATTTCTTCCCATTCCTGTTGTGATAGTTTCTTAACGTAGTTAATTTTAATTTCTGCTAGCAGGTCAATTAAGAGTAACTTAATCTTGTCAATGCTCTTATGTTGCCGCATTTCTTTTGCCAAAATCTCAGTCAGGTTTTGGACTAAATCCTCGGATAACTTTACAGTTTTTAAGTCCATTTGCGGGAGATTTTCTAAACTAGAAAATAGAGTTTGAGATATCTGTAAAACCACCTGCTCCGTAAATTGTTGTTGCATGGCTCCTAAGCCGGGAATTTCAGTTATTCCTTTGTAGATCGAGACTTGTTGCAGGGCGTTTTCTGTGGCGTGTTTGACGAGGGCTTCAATGCTAGGACGCATTTGGGGCAAGACATCTTCTATGGTGGCTTGAAAGACAAGATTGGCGATCGCAGCGACTTCGTTAGTATTGTTAAGATCAATATAACTCTTGCCAACTCCCTCAGAAACTAACTGTTTGAAGTCTAGCTGGCGTACCGAATCTTCCATTTGTTCAAATATTCGGACAATAACTGCTTGAGTTATTTCCCCAGAAAAAATAGCTAGAAATCTCTCATGAAGTTGTCTATTTACTATCTCTACATTAATTAATTCTGCTTGATGGAGACGGACTAATACTGGAATAATTCTGATGATTTGTAAGAAAGGTAAGAGGAATAGAAAATCGTACCAACGCCATAAAGCTGCTTCTGACCAACTAAGATTGCGACTGCGCCGGAGATAAAAAACTCGCAAGGCAAGCTCTAGAGAGAGGATGCTAACAAAGAAAATATCCAGCAGAAAGAAGCGATCGACAAAATCTCCAGTTTCATTAATCTGGCGGAAATAGTTAGTTTCAATAAGCCTTCTAAGTTGGCTATCAAAAAAATTCATCTCCTCGATAAATCCGGCTTGAGAAAGATGGGGCTGGCTCCAAAATAAAGCGAAAGAAGCTTTAGAAGATTTATCGCCCATGTGCGATCGCATCCGATTTTTGATCCGCTCTAAAGTCCCAGATTTGTTAGCAGCAGCAAAAGGATTGGAATCAATTATGTCACCACTCATAATTTGCAACTTCTCTAGAGTTACCGCCACTTGGGGCGATCGCAAGCCTTGGTCTGTGACCTCTACTTTTAATTGATTAATTGTATTAAGATAAGCTACCGTATCTCGATGGGGTTCGATGCCCTTAATGGGGTCATAAATATCAGTGATTCGCGGCACACTTACCGAAAATCCCAACAACTCTATTCTAAAACCACCAATATTAAACAAGTAAAAATTGCGCCAAGGAATATAGCTGAGATCAAAGAGAACCAAACCTAAATTGGCTACTGCAAATAAAGCCATACCTCTTTCAAATAAAAGATTACGACCTAGTGATTTAGGGATTTTCTGCTTATCACTGTTTCTAGCAAGAGAGTTCATAAATTACTCAAAAGAATCTAAGTCTAGGGCTTTAGAACCACCCATTTCTATTTGTCTTAGGACATTACTTAATTGCAGCCAAATCAAAAGACTACTAAATATTGTGAGGGGAATGGCAATCGAAAAAGCGAGGATAGGAGGAAACCCAAACACCTCTAACCCAGAAGACAAGAAAATTCCAATGCCAATCCCAATGCCCCAAAAAGGTAGCTTTAGTTGAATGCTTCGCATCTGGGCAATGCTGCGGGTCGATCGATTAATTTTCCAGGCTTGAGACTGTTCTTTAAGGGTAGCTTGAAAAGCAATTCCCGAACTAACACTGGCAAAGAAACCAAAGAACATTAAAAAGTAAGGGGGATCAAAATACATGGGCATAGAATTTTTACCAGATTATAATAATTTTGGAAGGAAATCTCAGTAGAAACCCCCTTTTTTAAGGGGGCAGGGGAGATCAAACTCTTTAATAGGTGATAGGTGCATAGTATCACCAACTAGGTTCAACCATTCTACCTAGCTGCGGATACGGGAAGCAGGGCAGCAATGTTTTCTGTGGAAAACTCGCTAAAGGCAGACCAAGCTACATTGAGGAGTTTTGCGGGCTGGATATCGTCTTTTACTAAATCCCATAGGCGCTGGATTTCTGTAGTGTGGAGGCGATCGTCCTCGGTGAGGGCTAAGACCAACTGGCGGCGGAGGGTTTTACCTTCTTCCGAGATCAGGTATTGGAAACCTATACCCGCAGTGGGCAAGAGATCAAAGTTTTGGTTCGATCGCGCGATCGAAATCAAGTTCTCTAACCGCTGCCATTGGAACTTCCCATCTTTGAATAGCAACTCAATTAAGCGCCGCCGCAACTGAGGAGATTCCCCGGTTAGTAACCGCTGGGCTACGTAGGGATAGGCTACTTCCACAATTTTGAAATCGGGATTCATGGTGAGAGCCAAACCTTCTTGGGTGATGAGCGATCGAATGATCAAGGCAAACTTAGCTGGCACTCGGAAAGGATAATCAAACATCAACTCCGAGAACTGGTCAGTAATGGTTTTAAAGTTGAAGTTGCCCACACTTTCTCCCATTACATTGCCTAGCACCGATTCTAGGGCGGGGACGATCGGGCTAATATCTGTATCTGCGGTCAAAAAGCCCAGAGCCACAAATACCTTTGCCAAACCTTTGTAATCTTTATTGATTAGATAAACTACCGCATCTACCAAATTTTCCTTAGTAGTTTCATCTAGTTGATCCATCATCCCAAAGTCAATAAAAGCCATGGTTTCTTTCTGATGCCAAGAGCTATCTTGCTGACTGCCATCTACGGGACACTGGGGACGCAGGGCAAAGAGATTTCCCGGATGGGGATCCGCATGGAAAAAGCCAAATTCCAATAACTGCCGCAGGCCAGAGGTAACTCCAATCCTGATCAAATTATTCGCATCCATGCCGTCTTGGCAAAGTTGTTTGGAATCTGTAAGCTTACAGCCATTGATCCACTCCAAGGTCAGAACTCGCCGACTAGTATAGTTCCAGTAAATTACGGGAACCTTTACGGAAGGATCGTCCCGAAAATAGCCAGCGAATTTTTCGGCATTTCTGCCCTCATTAATGTAATCAACTTCCTCAAATAGTTTTGCTCCAAACTCATCCACGATTAAGGTTAGGTCATGCCCTAGGTTTAAGGGTAGCCATGGGGCGATCCAGCCAGCCGCCCACCGCAGGAGGTACAAATCTAGGGTGATTATTGGCAGGAGATTGGGGCGTTGCACCTTGATGGCTACAGTTTCCCCAGAGTATAATCTGCCTTGATAAACTTGCCCTAAACTAGCAGCAGCAATAGGCTTGGGAGAAATTTCACTGTAGATATCTTCGGGATGGCTACCTAATTCTTCCCGGATAATCTCAAAGGCTACAGTGCTAGAAAAGGGCGGCAGTTGATCTTGTAATTTAATTAATTCGTGAAGATAATCTTTGGGGACTAAATCTGGGCGGGTCGATAGAGCTTGTCCTACCTTAATAAAAGTTGGTCCAAGATGAGTGAGAAGATCTCGGAGTTGGGAAGCTCGCTTGGGCTTATGGGTTTCTACTTGCCCTGTCCATTGATCGAAGGTTATTCCCCAAGCAAATAAGGCACAACGCCAGAAAATCGTCATCCCTCGGATAATTAACTTCCACCACCGCCATCGATAATAGCGGGCGATCTCTTGGGCATCGTAGCGTCGCAACGGTTGCTGCGATCGTAAAATCACGGGTTCCTGCTTCACTCCTACGTTTTTCCTTTGGATTTATTTGAATTTAATATTTGATGAGCTTTATGTAGTTTCTTATCTAAAAATCTTGATTTACTCTTACTATAGTATACAAAAGTACAAAATTCCTTGGATTGACCTGCTATGGCTAACATTCAACCTTTAAAATAGCACCTTGCTCAAGTCCAGATTAGTGCTTTAAAAAACACATTCAAAATTGGGTAGTCTTAAAAAAGTAATAATTTTTTAGTAAAGATGTCCCCCGCAGCGCAGGGGACATCTTTATCGATTTAGCACTACCCAAAATTGTTCTTGTAGGTTATTTCCCTGCTGCGATCCATTGGGCAATATCTTTGATGACTTCTTCCTCTACATGGCTGGGAATTTGGTACTCGGTGGGGGTAGGAATTCCGGAGCCAGAGGTGAAGATGTGATTCAAGAGAGGATAGGCTTTGAGAGTGGCGTTCGATCGCGCTCCTAGAGCGTTTTTCCAGCCTTGAAAATCTTGGAGAGTGACTTGGTAATCTCGTTCCCCTTGCAAGATCAATAATCGCTGAGAGAGACTCTGGGCAACGATCGCGGGCTGATAGTCCTGTAAATCCTGCCAGTAGGAAACTGGGACACCAAGTAAAAGTCTAGCAGCAGGAACTTGCTCCCAAGCTCTAGCTTTAATCACCGCTACGTGTTGCCTAGTTGCTTCAATTTGTACTTGTTCTTCGGGTGTCACTACCCCATCGAGGTTTGCTAGGTAGAGGCTTTGCTCTAAAAATAAATCTTCAAAAGGTCTACTGGGTGCAGCCAAAGCAATTAATCCCGCCAGATTTGGCTCCCTACAGCCAATACGAGGGATTAACAGTCCGCCTAAGCTATGCCCCAAGACATAAATTTGTTGGGGATTGATTTTGGCATTAATTTGAGGATTAAGGGGCGATCGCTGACGGAGGAAATTCACTGCCGCGATCGCATCTGCCACCACTTCTTCTTGGACTGTAAAATTCCCCTGAAACTCTTGGGGATAAACTAGGGTGCGCTTATCGTAACGGAGGACTGCTATCCCTAGGCTGGCTAAACCCCAAGCCAAATCTCGAAAAGGTTTATTCGCACCGATGGTTTCATCGCGATCGTTCGGCCCAGAACCGTGAACTAAAACTACCGCTGGAAAAGTACCTTCTCCCTTGGGGATCGTGAGAGTCCCCGGCAGAAGAGTCGGGCCTGTACCGATCTGAACTTCTTGTTCTTGAAATTTACTGGAGTCGGCATAGCTAGGGGGAGAAAATACTTGAGTAGCTGGATCGGGCAAAAATTGGAGTCCGGCAATCTGAGAGTTTCCATCTACTGCCACCTGCACTCGCAGGCTATCTGTGGCAAACTGGCAGGTAAGGATAATTACCTCTACCCCATTGATAGTTTGTTGAGTTATGGCTTTCACCTGCTCAAATTCTCCTAACTGTTCAGCGATCGCACTCCAAGCCTGTTGTAGTTGAGCCGCAGTCAGAATGCGTTGTAACTGGGGACTAAAATTAGTGAGAGCTTGGTCAAAATTTCCTTGGTTCAGCAGTTCGATTAAGGTACGGGCAAGGTTCTGAGCAGGAGTAGAGGCGATCGCGGGAATATCGGGCTGGGTTTGGGTGGTCATGGCTGCGATCGGTGGTGAGAAAGAAATAGAGGTAGTCCCTAAAGCCAAAACCAGAGCCAAGAGACTGAATAAAAGATTTCTAAGAATTTTTAATAGCATGGAAAAATTCATAATTGCTAAAAAATTAGGGAATTATACCAACTCCGGGTTTATTATTATCCTTACAGTCGGCGGTTAAAACCGCGCCTACAAGGGCTAAGTCCGCCTGCGCGGACTAAGAAATAAGGAGCCTAGCATAACTAAGATGATGCAATAGGTTTCTGGAAGTAGGGTGGGTTAGCGATAGTGTAACCCACGCTGTCAATGGCTTTGATGCGTTACGGCTATCGCCTTTTCTTGAATGCCGAAGGCTATACACATCCTACTGGACTGTCTCGGCTAAAACTGTGCAATAGGTTTTGTCTTGCTACTCGATAAAATCTACTGAAATACATTTTCTTAAGGCACAATCTTGGCTGAAACAAGACACTACGGAATTGTCGTTGCATCACTTTAGCTAGGTCGCACCAGTAGCAAGAGTTAGAACAGAATAATTTATCCTCCTTTGTTTCTCTAAGAAAAACAAGCTAGAATATCCTTAACAAAGATTTACATTCCTAACTCTCAATCATTCTCAATTATTAATGTAGCGTTACTTCCCCCATGCGAGAACCATCCATTTACGAGAAAAGTACCCCCACTTTTGCGAATGAATATATTCCCCAGCTAGCACATCGGGATTTGACAGATTTTTTGCCCCCTCATTTGATCGCCGATCGCCCTCCAGAATTGCCCAGAGTTAGCGAGCGAGAAGTGGTAAAGCATTATACTCGCTTGTCCCAAAAGAATTTTTCCATTGATACCGGATTTTATCCCTTGGGTTCTTGCACCATGAAGTACAACCCCAAGGTTAATGACTGGGCAGCATTTCTCCCCGGTTTGGCGCAAATTCACCCCTACCAACCAGCATCTACAGTCCAAGGAGCCTTAAAACTTATCTACGATCTGGGGATAGTTTTGTGTGAAATTACTGGATTGAGTGAAGCTAGTCTCCAACCCGCAGCCGGAGCCCATGGGGAACTGACGGGAATTTTGATGATTCGGGCTTATCATGCTGCTCACGGGCAAATCGACCAGCGGCGAGTAGTGTTAGTGCCGGATTCTGCCCACGGAACAAACCCCGCAACGGCAACTATGGCGGGTTATATAGTGAAAGAAGTGCGATCGAACTCTGAGGGTTTGGTCGATCTAGATCATCTCAAGGAACTGCTGGATGACAGTACGGCGGCGCTGATGTTGACTAACCCGAATACGGTGGGATTATTTGAGGAAAATATCCTTGAAATTGCTCGTTTAGTCCATGAAGCCGGGGGTTTACTTTATTACGATGGGGCAAACTTGAATGCGATCGCGGGGATCGCGCGTCCCGGAGATATGGGTTTTGATGTGGTGCATTTGAACTTGCACAAGACTTTTTCTACGCCTCACGGTGGGGGCGGTCCCGGTTGTGGCCCCGTGGTAGCAAATGCTAAACTAGCTCCCTTTTTGCCTAAACCAAGGATAGGAAAAGAGATAGGAAAAGAGGGCGATCGCTATTATTTAGAATCTGACTATCCCCAATCCATCGGCAGAATCAAAGGCTTCTACGGCAACTTTGGGGTGATGGTGAGAGCGTATACCTACATCACCACTCTGGGAGCGGATGGTTTGCGACAATCTAGCCAAGATGCGATCCTCAATGCCAACTACCTGCGCCATCTTCTGGCAGATTACTACACTCCTTCTCACAATCACAAACCCTGTATGCACGAGTTTGTGGTTTCTGCCCTGAAGCAAAAGAAAGCTGGAACTAGTGCGGGCGCGATCGCCAAGCGTTTATTAGATTATGGTTTCCATTCTCCGACTATGTACTGGCCCGCGATCGTCCCCGAGGCTTTGATGATTGAACCTACAGAGACGGAAACCCCTACTACCCTCAGAGAGTTTGCTGATGCTTTAATTAAAATAGATCAAGAAATTGCTCAGGATCCAGATTTTGTAAATCATGCTCCCCACAATCTGGCGATCGGGCGAGTAGACGAAGCAAAAGCTGCCCGAAATCCTAAATTAGTCTGGTCTTAAACTCTAGATTTAATAGTTGGGCAGAAGACCTGTACATAAATTAGTTAAAATAAAATAAAATCTCTCACAAAACCTACTTATGTTGACCGACAGTCAAACGATCCGTTATTACCAAAAACTTACTGATGCCCTTGTAGAGATGTGGAATCGGGGTTATAGATTCGATGATCTCAGGCTTTACATTGATGGTTATTTGGCGGCCCTCCGACAGACAAGCATTCTTGAACCCTATCTGATTCATCGCTTAGAGGAGGAAGTAACTAGGTATATGTACGATACTTCCAATTTTGAATTGCTCCAACCCCAGACTGAGACCGAGAAGGATTACTACAATAATTATTAGAATTTAATCTCTTCTTTTTTGAAAATCTTTTAATCTCTGAACAAACCCAACATCAAAGTTAATCAGCTAATATATCCCATCCCAGAAATTTATTTCATCATGTTAGCTGACAAATTGGTGCGTTATATTAGCTCACAAATTGGTGCATTATATTAGCTCACAAATTGGTGCGTTATATTAGCTCACAAATTGGTGCGTTACGGCTATCGCCTAACACACCCTACTGGTGTGACTTAGCTAAAATAGTGCAATAGATCGGTAATACATTTCAATTTGTAGGGGCGTAAGGCTTTACGCCCTTATTTATAAATTCAACACTTTCAAAAATCTATTTTTCTAACAAACTCCTGAGCATCCACGCATTTTTTTCATGGAGTTGCATTCTTTGGGTGAGGAGATCGGCGGTCGGTTCATCAGCGGCTTTATCTACTACCGGGAAGATCGATCGCGCTGTTCGGGTTACAGCTTCTTGTCCTTCTACGAGGAGACGGATCATTTCTTCTGCCTTGGGAATACCGGAAGTTTCGGCGATCGAACTTAGGCGGATGTATTCAGCGTAGGTTCCGGGAGCGGGGAAGCCCAAGGCTCTAATTCTTTCAGCGATCAAATCTACAGCTAGAGCCATTTCCGTGTATTGGGTTTCAAACAGAAGATGTAGAGTTTGGAACATGGGCCCAGTTACATTCCAGTGAAAATTGTGGGTTTTTAGGTACAAAGTATAACTATCAGCAAGTAATCTGGATAGACCTCCGGCAATTTCTTGGCGATCGGCTTCATTAATTCCAATATTCACATTCATGATCGACTCCTTGATGATTTAACGCTATATGTAGTATAAATGGCAGTTGTAGATGCAAAGCAGCTTCTCAAAGATTAACCGTGATAACAGGAGCAAAGACTGCAAGGACAGATCTAATAAATAGCAAAGTCATTAATTAAATTGCTATGATTAAAAAAAATATTTTAGACATAATCTTAAACATAATCTTAGACATAATCTCAAACAGTTTTTGACGATCGCATTTCTGACCTTGACTGAAACTTAAGGCTAAAAGTCTTGAAATTTCTTTTGTTTAGCTAAGTTTTGATTCCCCTTCGTCCCTAGTTAATAATTAAAATTTATATCCCCAGACCTATGAAAATATTGCTGGTAGAAGATGATTCAGAACAGTTAGAACCCTTGGTGGCAGCTCTGTCCCAGGTGGGGCATTTGGTAGATGGAGCAGAAGATGGAGAAATCGCTCAGTGGCTGATGGAGGAAAAAGCTTACGACCTTTTGATATTGGACTGGATGTTGCCCAAAATAACTGGAGTTGAACTGTGTCGCTGGTATCGGAAATCAGGTAATGGCTCTCCCGTGCTGCTGCTAACGGCTAAAGATGCCACCATTGATAAGATAAATGGCTTGGATGCTGGAGCGGACGACTATCTAGTTAAACCCATAGACGTGATGGAATTGTTGGCACGGGTCAGGGCTTTGGGACGGCGATCGCCCCTCTGGAAAGGAGATGTCCTCACGTTGGCAGACTTAACCCTCGATCTCCAAACTATGACCGCCTCTCGAGGCGAGATTAATGTTTCCCTCTCAATTCGTGAATTTCAACTGTTGGAATATTTCCTCCGTTATCCTCAGCAAGTTTTAACTCGTACTCAGCTAGAAAGCAATCTCTGGGAATGGGGTAACGAACCGGAAAGCAATGCTGTGAGTACCCAAATTCGCCGGTTGCGGCAGCGACTTAGACCGTTGGGGGTCGAAGATTGGATTGAAACGATCTACGGAGCAGGTTATCGTCTGCGTGAGGGGCTAATCGGTGAGGTGGCAAAGTAATGTTATTAAAGAAATTACAAACTTACTGGCAAACCTTACCTTCCGGGAAGAAAGGTATTTTTATTGTTGCTATTCCGGTTTACTGTTTGGTGGGTTCTGTGGTGATTCTGTTCTGGATGAGCCACAACATTTCAAAACACGAGCATTGGGTGCATCATACTCAGAAGGTGCAGCTAGAAACTCGGAAGTTGCTGAACGATTTGGTGGATGCCGAAATTGGGGCGCGTCGCTATAGAGCTACCCTTAATCCTAAGTTTTTGGATATGCATAATACTTCGGCACAAAAAATCCCGCCAGCTCTGACAGAGTTAGAGCAGTTGATCCAAGACAGTCCTCAACAAATCCAGAGGTTTTCCAGAGTTAAATTTTCAGTTCAAGGAAGTCTAGCATTTTTTAACGGTCAACTCCTCATTGCCAACCAGTTGAAAGAGGCGGAGTCTTCCTTTGAGGCTGCTTCTGCTCGCCTAGAAGAAGGGCGAGAGCAGATGGAAATGACAAAGCTGGCGATCGAGAATTTTACGCTGGCAGAAGAGCAGATCCTGCGCGATCGTCAACAGCAATTAGATTCCTATCGTAGTCTTAATGAGTTAATTCTCCTTTTTTCTTTGTTAATTGGTGTCCTTAGTGGTGGTATTGCCATTCGTTTGTTTCTCCAAGTGCATCAAGAATTGGTACTAAGGGAGTTGCATCTTCAGGTAGCTAATATAGAACTAGAGGAAGTGTGCGATCGCTTGACCCGCTTTACTGCCAACGCTTCCCATGAACTCCGCGCTCCGATGGCAGCCATCCTCAGTAATGCTCAGGTGGGGTTAATGTCTGCTGACCGGGATTCTATACAGCCAAGGCAGCGCCTAGAAAAAATAGTCCCGCTCACAATGTATATGGCTACTTTAGTTAAAGATTTATTGTTTTTAGCTCGCCATGATGGGGCTACCTCCCAAGAACATTTTCTTACTTTTGATCTCCAGTCATTCTTATATTTTATGTGCCGAGAATGGGAAGCAGATGCTGATCAAAACATAAAGTTTAGCTATAATCTAGCTATTTCTCTGGTTAGGGTATCTGGGGATGCAGATTTAATCCGTCAGGTGATGATAAATCTTCTCTCCAATGCCTATCGTTATACCCCGACTGGTGGGGAGGTTCATGTTCAACTAGAAGTTTTAGATAATAGTGCCCTGATTGAGGTAACGGATACAGGATTTGGCATTTCTCCTGAAGCCTTGCCCTACATTTTTGAGCGGTTCTATCGAGAAGAGCGAGTGCGTTCCAAATTCAAAGATAGTTCTGGGTTAGGTTTGGCGATCGTGCAACAAATTGTTAACCTCCATCAGGGAAAGATTACAGTCACTAGCGAAGTTGATCAAGGCACAACATTTCAGGTTTATTTGCCCCTTGAACCTAGTGATAGCTCAATATACTTCAGTTAAAGGATCTAGCCACAATCTTCGCCCCCCTAAATCCCCCAATTCTGGGGGGCTTATCTGAACTGTATTGAGTGATAGCTAGCTTAAATCGGTGCGTTACATTTCAATTTGTAGGGGCGTAAGGCTTTACGCCCTCTGCTCTCCAAAATC
>Ga0105048_10001755_pt1 | contig 34993 bp, 31 predicted proteins | sample MAT05_FD_78382 | JGI IMG/M metagenome (GOLD analysis project Ga0105048, IMG submission 78382) | Freshwater microbial communities from Lake Fryxell liftoff mats and glacier meltwater in Antarctica - MAT-05 | ecosystem: Environmental > Aquatic > Freshwater > Ice > Liftoff microbial mat | place... | reverse complement strand
TCCATGAACCGTCCATCTCTTCCTCCCTCTCCCTCCGCAGCAAAGCGAAGGTGGGAGAGGGTCGGGGTGAGGGCTCCCCTCCCCGGTTCATGGTCCCAATGCGTGTCCATGCTTTGGAAAACTCGCTTCCCCATGAACAACCCCCACCACCGTTCTTCCATCCATGGCTGGGCGATCCGACCCATTCCTGTATCGTTGTTCCCGTGACGGCGCTACGAACCAACCGCGTCAACGACCGCGCCCTTTCCTCCTGATCCATGATGTCCATGGAACTTCGCAAATTTGCAGAAAACGTCCTGTTCGCGACCTCCCTGGACGCCAAGCTCGCCCCGCCCCCACCTGGCGTCACCGACCTGAGCCCCGGCCCTGAACGCCCCAGTCCTTCGGCCCCAGGGCGTCCCTCAGAGCTTCTCTTCAAGGAATCCACCACCCCCAAGACCCGCTTTCCCAGCCTTCAACAACTCGACCAAATCCAAGAACGCGGCCGTCTCCTCCACTTCTTCGCCAATCATGAACTGCTCGCCGTCGAGTTGATGGCCCTCGTGCTCCTTCGTTTCCCCGATGCCCCGCCCGCGTTCCGTCGTGGGGTCTTCCAAACCCTCCAGGACGAACAGGAACACACCCGCCTCTACATCGACCGCATGCGCGCCTGCGGTATCACCTTTGGCGAACTCCCCGTCAGCGGCTTCTTCTGGCGGGCCGTCTCCGGCATGCAAAGCCCCGTCGATTACGTCGCCGGCCTGAGCCTGACATTTGAACAGGCCAATCTGGATTTCGCCCGCCACTTCGCCACCGGCTTCCGAACCGTCGGCGATGCCGAATCCGCCAGCCTGCTCGATCGGATTTACCACGACGAAATCGCCCACGTCGCCTACGGCCTGAAATGGTTCCGGCGCTGGAAGAACCCAGGACAATCGGACTGGGACGCCTTCTGCAATCACCTCAAGTTCCCGCTCTCCCCCCAGCGCGCCAAAGGTTTCTCCGTCAATGTTCAAGGGCGTCTCGCAGCGGGGTTAGAACCGGAGTTCATCGCCCAACTCGAAGTCTTCTCCCAATCCAAGGGCCGCACGCCGACAGTGTTCCTCTTCAACCCGTTCGCCGAGGGTTACCTCGCCTCCGGTTCCGCCTTCAACCCCGTGAAACACCAGGCCGCCCTCGCCCGCGACCTCGCCCATCTTCCCATGTTCCTCGGCCATCCGGATGACGTCGTTCTCGTCCCTCGCCGCCCGCGCATCGAATTCCTCGCCTCCCTCAATCAAGCCGGCCTCGGCATTCCGGAATTTGTCCCGCTCGACACCCCCGGCGCCATCGAAGCCCTCAGCCGCCGCAAGCTCAGCGCCCTCCGACCCTGGGCTTGGAGTCCCGACAGCGTCGAACGGCTCGCCCCGCTCCAATCCGCCGTCACCGACGAGTCCTTCAGACTCAGCCTCGCCCAACTCGCCAATCCCGTCCTGGCCGACCTCTACTCGAAGGCGTGGAGCGCCGCCTTCCTCCGCGATTTCCTGCAATGCCGTGTCCCGGAATCCACCGCCACAACCTCAACCGCGGGTGCACCCCCGGCTTCCCATCGGACGATGAATCAAGGAGCCGCACCTCCGTGGCTCTGTTCTTCCGAGGTCGTCGGCGTCGCGGTTCTGTCGGTCGATGCCGCCCTCGAAGCCGTGGCGCAAGTCCGGGCCCGCGGACACCACCGCGTCGTAATCAAGGAATCCCTTGGTCTCGCCGGCTCCAACGCCATCCGGCTTTGGGAACCCGAGATCCTCGAATCCCAGCGGCAATGGATGGCCAACCGACTCCGGAAGGGACACCCGCTCGTTGTGGAACCGTGGCTGGAACGTGAGTTTGATTTTTCCATCCAACTGGAACGTCACACCACGGGCCTTCAAATCCTCGGTTACACCGCACTCGTCAACGATGCCCGGGGACAGTTCATCGCCAACTGGGCCGCGCCGGATCACGCCCTGCGCCCGCCGTCGCGCGTCATCGAATTGCTCCGCGATCCGACTCGCACGGTCGACCTGCCGCTGGAACTTCACCGTTGCTTCGCGGATCTCGTCGCCGCGCTCGACTTGCGCCTCGCCTCCTTCGGATATGTCGGTCCGCTGGGCATCGACGCCTTCGTCTACCGTTTGCCCGACGGCTCCCGCCGCCTCAAACCCGTCGTCGAAATCAACCCCCGCCACACAATGGGGCGGCTCAACCTGGAATTGATGCGTCACGTCCAGGCCGGAAGTTACGGTTCGTTCCGGATACTCAATCGCGCCCAACTTGAAGCACAAGGTTTCGCGGATTTCCCGGCGTATGCCGCAGTGCTCGCCCAGCGCCATCCCTTGCAATTCGACGGTCACCCCAAACCGCGCCTCCGGGAGGGCGCCCTCTGCCTCAGCGATCCTGCCACCGCCGAATCCTGCCTCGCCATCCTCCACGTCGCCCGTTCAGCAGATCCGCGGTAACTGTTCCCCACTCGGCATCGGCAACACCCGATCCCAGCCCAGCGCACCCCGCGCCACCACTTCCGCGCCGCCATTCAATTCGACCGTCCCAATCCGCACCGCGTCGGCTGATACGGGGTGAGCCTTCAGAATCGCCAGGGCTTGTTCCGCGTCCGCCTCCGCCACGAACGCCACGAATCGCCCCTCGCACGCCACCTGCATCACATCCAATCCTAGAACCTCACACGCCGCCGACACATCCCCGCGCACAGGAACCGCCTCTTCCGTGATGCGGATGCCCATCGACGTCGCCTCCGCAATCTCATTCAACGTCGCGGTCAACCCGCCCCGCGTCAGATCCCGCAGGCAATGCACGTCGATGCCTGCGCGAATCAACCCTAACACCGGCTCGGCCACGGGCGCCGAATCACTCTCGATGGCGCTCTCGAACTCCAACCCTTCCCGCAGCGCCATCACCGCCATCCCGTGACGCCCGACGTCGCCGCTGATGAGCACGGCGTCCCCGACCGCCACCGACCCCGGTTCAATCGCAAGACCGTGCTCGATGACCCCGATCCCCGCCGTGTTGATGAACAAGCCATCCCCCTGGCCCGCATCCACCACCTTGGTATCTCCCGTCACGATCGACACTCCCGCCTGCAACGCGGCACATCGCATCGACACCACCACCCGCCAGAGAGTCTCCATCGGCAGACCTTCCTCCAGGATGAACCCGGCGCTCAGGTACTGCGGTCGCGCTCCGCTCATCGCCAGATCATTCACTGTTCCATGGACCGCCATGGAACCTATATCCCCGCCGGGGAAGAATAGCGGCCGAACCACGTAGGAATCCGTGGTGAATGCCATCCGATGGGGCGACGCCGGCAACACGGCCGCGTCGTGGCGCCGGTCGAGAATCGGGTTGGAAAACGCCGCGCCGAACATCCGCTCCACCAGCGTATGCATCAGGCGCCCGCCGCCGCCGTGCGCCATTAGAACTTGCGGATACTCGCGAAAGGGCAGCGGACACCGCATCTCAAAGACTTCGTTCATGAGGTCACCTTCGGCCGTCGATAGCGGTGATAGGCGGCACATGCACCCTCCGACGAAACCATCGTCGCTCCCAGCGGATGCTCCGGCGAGCAACGCGTTCCAAAAGCCGGACATTGGGTCGGCCGCATCTGACCTTGGAGGACCATGCCGCTCTGACATTCGGTCGCCATCGGTGTCCATTCCGTGCCCATACCGAATCGCTGCGCGGCATCGAACCGCGCATAGGCCTGCGCCAACCCCAAACCACTGTCCGGGATCTCCCCCATCCCCCGCCATTCCCGGGATACCACTCGAAATACTTCCCGCATCCAGCGCTGAGCCGGTTCGTTACCCGAGTCGCACACCGCCCGCGGATATTCGTTCTCCACCACGTGCCGCCCGCCTTCCAATTGCCGCACACAGCGCAGAATCCCCTGCAACAGGTCCACCGGCTCAAAACCGGTCACCACGATCGGCACACGGTACTTCGCCGCGATCGACTCATACTCGGCGGTCCCCATGACCGTGCAGACATGCCCTGCGGCCAGAAACCCTTGAACCCGGCAGTCAGCCATCGACAACAGGGCCTCCATCGCCGGCGGTACCCGCACATGCGACACCAACAGCGAGAAGTTCGACAATCCACGAGCCGCCGCTTGCACGACCGCCAATGCCGTCGCCGGCGCCGTCGTCTCGAAGCCCACCCCAAAAAAAACCACCTGCCGATCCGGATGCCGCATGGCCAGCGACACGGCGTCCAACGGCGAATACACCATCCGCACGTCCGCCCCGGCAGCCTTCGCCGACAACAAATCGCCGTGCGTCCCAGGCACCCGCAGCATGTCCCCGAACGAACAGAACAAGACCTCCGGCCGTGCCGCGATCTGCAAGGCCGCATCAATCAACCCGACCGGTGTCACGCACACCGGACAGCCCGGCCCATGAATCAACGTGATCTCCGCCGGCAACATCGCATCAATCCCATGTCGCAGGATCGAATGCGTCTGACCGCCGCAGACTTCCATCAGGGTCCAGGGACGCGTCACCACCCGGGCAATCTGTTCCGCCAATCGCCGCGCCCATTCCGGATCCCGGTACTCCGCGACATACCTCATGCGCCCTCCCCTCCGGGTTCAGAGAGCCCATCGATCGATCGCAGCGACTCGAGCATGCGTGACGCCTCCTCCTGGTCCAACCGGCTGATTGCCACCCCGGCGTGCACGATGACGTACTCGCCCGGTTGTGCGTCCGGCACACACGCCAGACTCACTTCCTTGATCACCCCGCCGAAATCCACCCGCCCAGTCCGCCACAGCGATTCTTCCCCCTGAATGCCCAGAATCCGCCCTGGAACTGCGAGACACATGACTTGCTCCTACTCTCCTTTGCATAACGCGGCAACCACTTGTCCGAGAGCGATACCCCCGTCGTTCGGCGGAATCTGCTGGTGCCATACCGGCCTGAAGCCGCCCTCCCGCATCCGCCGAAGCACCGCCTCGGTCAATCGACGATTCTGAAAACAGCCCCCACTCAACGCCACCCGTTCCTCACCGAACTTCCTGGCCACCGACACCATCATCGACGCCAGGGTTTCGTGGAATCCTGCCGCAATCTCACCCACCCGTTTCCCCCGATCCCGATCCGTCACCATCGCCCGCACCATCGGCGTCCAATCCACTTCCCATCGTGCTTCGTCCCCGCCTGCTCCGTTCCACGGGACCAGTTCGAAGTCGTAGGTCGTCCACGTCGATGCCGCGTCCGCGGCAAATTCCACCGCCATGGCCGCGTCTCCTTCAAAGTCACTCCGCTGTCGCAGTCCCAGCAACGATGCCACCGCGTCAAACAGTCTGCCCGCGCTGGATGTCATCGGCGACCTCACCCCTCGGGTGATCATGGATTCCAACACGGCCAACTCCCGGGCTGAAAAGCCGCCCAAAGCCAGCCGATCGGGCATTCGAAAGACCTCGACCCCCCACGCCTCATACATCACCGCCAACGCGGTTCGCCGTGGTTCCCGAACCGCCGCTTCACCCCCCGGAAGCCGGAACGGCCGCAACCGCGCCACGCGCTCGACTCCCGACCGCGTCACCTTCAGGAACTCCCCGCCCCACACCGTTCCGTCCAACCCATCTCCCGTGCCGTCCCACACCACGCCCAACGCGGGTGGGGGTGTCCCGTTCTCCGCCAGGCACGCGAGAACATGCGCCACGTGGTGCTGCACGGTCACCACCGGCAAACCCGATCGACGCGCCCAGGCTGTGCTCGCGTAATCCGGATGCCCATCGGCGGCCACCACCGACGGCTGGATGTCCAACAGACGTCCCAAATCCGCAACGCAGGCCCGGAACCCGGCAAGCGCCAGGGGCGTTTCCAAATCGCCCAGGTGCTGTCCCACGTACACGTTCGAGCCGTCCGACACCGCCACCGCACCCTTCATCTGCCCTCCAACCCCGACCACTCTCTTCTCCGATCGCGTTCCCCCGAAAAAACCATCCAGACATACCGCCGACGGTGCGTAACCCCGGGCCCGACGGAGAACCAGCGGTCGTTCCTCCACCACCCGAACGATCGAGTCGTCCACGGGCCGGACGATCAGGCGATCATGCACCAGGAAACCATCCGCGATTCCCCGCAGCCTTATCATCGCCTCGGCTTCATCCGTGCAAATCGGCTCGTCCCCCCGATTTCCGCTCGTGGCCACCACCGCGAAACCGAGTTCACCCAGCAACAGATGATGCAAGGGCGTGTACGGCAGCATCACCCCCAGGTTCGGATTCTCCGGCGCCACACCCGCCGCCGGCATCTGGATGAGGGGTGGCACACAACGCGCCCCACCGTGGCTCTCCATGAACGGCGGGTCTGTAGCGCCGACTGCCAGTCTGCCGTATCGCCGACTGCCAGTCGGCGGCGCGTCGTATCGATCCCACCCCCGCAGGCTGGCAGCCTGCGTAACGGCAGGTTGGGCAACCTGCGCTACACCCGCGGAGGGTGTTCTCCCTCTCCCCCCGGGAGAGGGTCGGGGTGAGGGCCGCTCGCGGTCCTCCTCGCTCCCCGGTTCATGGTCCCCATGCGTGTCCATTCCTTGAAAATCGTTCCTCTCCATGAACCGTCCATCTCTTCCTCCCTCTCCCTCCGCAGCAAAGCGAAGGTGGGAGAGGGTCGGGGTGAGGGCTCCCCTCCCCGGTTCATGGTCCCAATGCATGTCCGTTCCTTGGAAATCGTTCCTACCCATGAACACTCGGTCCGCAGCGGCATGCGTCCCACCCGGCGGACCGGTGTTCCGTCGCCGGAGCAGCACGATGGGCGCCTCCGCCGAACCCAGCAGCCGCTCCTCCAACGCGGAGAGTTCGCAAACCTCTCGCACGCTCGCCAACGAGGGGAACATGAGGGCGAACGGTTTGGTTCTCCGGTGTTTCCGCTCACGCAACCGACCCACTGCCAACGCGTCATGGGCCGCCACCCACAGGTGAAATCCGCCAATCCCCTGCACCGCCACCACCCGACCCTCACGCAACGCCGAAACCGCCGCGTGCAATGCGGCATCCCGTGTCGCGATCGCTTCACCGGAGGGCAGCCGGTACGTCACCTGAGGTCCGCACTCGTGACAGGCATTGGGTTGGGCATGAAACCGGCGATCCCCAGGATCGTCGTACTCCGCCTGACAACGTGCGCACATTCGAAAGTGGCGCATGGATGTCCGTTCGCGGTCGTACGGCAGCGCTTCGAGAATGGTGTACCGCGGTCCGCAATGGGTGCAGTTCGTGAAGGGATACCGATACCGCCGGTTCCCGGGGTCCTGAATCTCCTCCAAGCACTCCGGGCAGGTCGCGATGTCCGGCACCACGAACGTTGCTCCCTGATCCCCGCCACCGGTTTCGCTCTCCTGAATTTCAAATTCCAATTCGCCTCGAGGCTCCAACCACAACGGTTCGATCGCCTGGATTCGACTGTGTGGCGGCGTCTCCACCATTAATCGGCTCTGAAAGGATTCGACGGCATTCTGTGGTCCCTCGATTTCCAGGACCACACCCCAACGGCCGTTGCCCACCCAACCCGCGAGGCCCAAATCCATCGCCAACCGATACACGAAGGGCCGGAATCCCACCCCCTGCACGACGCCCCGGATGCCCAAACGCAACCGCACCACGCCGGAGGATTTTCTCTGGATCTGTCGATCCACACCCGCAGGCGTCCTGCTGACGGTGGAACCTACCGTTTCCGCCGACGGCTTCCCCAGTTCAGGCTTCGTGAGCCGTTCCTGGCGGAACAAGCCGCACTCCAGAGGGCGCCCTTGGGGGTTCACCGGCGCACCGCCCCAACCTGGTCCTCCAGGAAGCGACCCCAGTCCTCCATGCCGTCCCCGGTCCGCGACGACACTTCCAGAATTGAGGCGTGATGACTCACCCGTTGGAGATTCGACAGGGCCGCCGCCCGATTGAAACCGGTGGCCTGGGCCAGGTCGGTCTTAGTGATCAGGACCAGATGAGCCGAGTGGAACAACGGCGGGTACTTCAGCGGCTTGTCCTCACCTTCCGTCACCGACAGCAGGACCACCCTGAGGTGTTCCCCCAGATCATACGCCGCCGGGCACACCAGGTTGCCCACATTTTCGATGAACAACACGTCGAGCGCGTCGAGATCCATCGTGTCCATCGCGCGCCCCACCATGTCGGCCTCCAGATGGCACAGCGTTCCGGTCGTGATCTGGATCACCGGCAATCCCGCTTCCCGCAGCCGCCGGGCGTCATTGTCGGTTTCCAGGTCCCCCACGATCGCACCCACCCGCAGACGCCCCCGCAAAAGGGCGCCGGTCTTCTCAATCAAGGCGGTCTTTCCCGAGCCAGGCGCCGACACCACATTGAGAACGAGCAGCTTCTTGGCCTTGAAAAACCCACGGTTCCGCTCCGCCAACCGCTGGTTGTGCTCGAGCAAGGACTGCTGCACTCGCAAAAGCTGGGGGCTATGGGAGTGAGGGGACCTATAGGTCTCATGGGTCCCATAGGTTTCCTCAGTCCCATCGGTCCCCTCACTCCTACCACCAACCCCGCATCCACATTCCTGGCACATGCTAAGACACCTCCAAGGAGGCCAATTCCAGTTCAAGCCCGCTTTGCAGACGGTGGCTCCATTCACCGCAGCGCGGGCACTCGGGAAATCCTTCCGAGGCCTCGAATTCGGCCTGGCAACTGTCGCACCGGCGCAGCGCCGCGACCGACTCGATCTCCAACACCGCGCCATCCGCAGGTCCTCCCGGCGACAACGCGGCGAAAGCAAACTCCAGAGCTTCGGGCACCACGCCACTCAGCTCGCCCACCCGCAAACACAACCGGTGAATCCGCGACGCTCCCGCCACACGCGCACGTTCCACCGCCATCTCCAATGCCGTCTGCATCAGGCTTGCCTCGTGCATACCTCGGCTCTCCTCAATGCCCGAATCGCCTCCACCGCCCCTTCCACGCCCCGTTGCGCCTTCGCGCTCAGTCCCGGCCCCCAGCCGAACTCCAGCACCGGCACCTCGACGCACCACGCCCGCGGCCGAGTCCCATTCATTTCCAACGCCAACGCCAGCAGCGCTTCCGGCGTGAAACGGTGGCCGTTCCACCCTACCCCCTCCGCGGTCAGATCAAATCCCAACTCCCGCACCACCACACCATCAGACTCGTGCCCCATGGACGCATCCACGAAAACCACCGACGCCACCCCCGCCCAAGGAACCGCCAATTCCGGGGTCAATTGGTGATGCACCGCCACCCGCACCCCAGAAATCCCCAGCGCCTCCACAGCCTCCGCCACCGCCGGCCCCACACCATCGTCCCCACGCATCACGTTTCCGAACCCGATCACCAGCATGACGCCGGATCGTGTCGCCTCATTCCAGACTTCATTCACGACGCCGTTCATGGAGAAGCGTTCCATCCGGGGCCAGCAACCGGATCAGCAACGGCATCTGCCCCATCGCGTGGGTCGAACAACTCAGACACGGATCAAAGTTGCGGATGCCGTGCTCAACCCGGTTGAGCATCGCCTCCGGTACGTTGGGCCCCTTCACGTAATGTTTCGCGATCTGGGCAACCGTGCGGTTCATCGCCAAATTATTCTGACCCGTTGCGATCACCAGGTTCACCTTCGTCACCACGCCGTCCCGGTCCACTTCATAGTCGTGGAACAATGTCCCCCGCGGCGCCTCGCTCACCCCAACCCCATGCAAGCGATTCACGCCCGCGTCCGCCCGCAGGTGGTCGGAATGCAGTTCCGGATCTTCCAGTGTCCGCTCGATCTGCTCCAGGCTCGCCACTATCTCAATCAGCCGCGCGTGATGGTAGAGGAACGACGACGTCACCGCCCCGTTCCCGTGTTTCCGGAATTCTTTCAACTCCAAGTCCGCTTCCGGCGTGCCCATCGACTTGCACACGTTGAGTCGCGCCAGCGGCCCCACCCGGTACATCCCCTCTTCCGGACCCAGCGGCTTGAAGTAGGGCGACTTGAGGTAGGACGACGACTGCACAGCCTCGCCGATGAACTCGCGGTAGTTTTGCGGATCCACCTGGTCGACCAGAATACTCCCCGAGCTGTCCATGAAGCGGAGCCGTCCGCCATGATGCTCCCATTCCCCTCCCGGCCCCACCAATCCCATGAAGAGCGACGGAAAATTCCCGAAGATCTGGATCTCCCGGTTCAGCGAGCCCGTCAGATCCTTGAACAGACGAAGCGCCAGCCGAGCCGTCCGGAAGGCCTCCGGCAATCCCGTCCGAATCCGCTCGCGGCCAGCCAGCGTCAACCCGCTCCTCACCCCACCTGGGACCGCCCAGGAGGGATGCACCTTCTTGCCGCCCAGAATCTCGATGATCTCCTGGCCGAACTGACGCAATCGAACCCCGGCCCGCACCAGATCAGGCTGCGCGCCCAGCAAACCGAAGACATTCCGCTTCTCCACCGGCGTATCCCAACCCATCAGGAAATCCGGCGCGCTCAGATGAAAGAAGCTCAGCGCATGCGACTGCACCATCTGTGCCAGATTCATCAGCCGCCGCAATTTGTCCGCCGCAGGCGGAACCTGGACCGCCAGAATCTCATCTCCCGCCCGCGCCGACGCCAGCAAGTGACTCACCGGACAGATGCCGCAGGTGCGCGCGGTCAGTCCCGGCATCTCCCACAACGGCCGCCCCTCACAGAACCGCTCAAACCCCCGGAACTCCACCACGTGGAATTGCGCGTCGACGACCTGTCCGTCGTCGTCGAGTTGAATGGTGATCTTCGCATGCCCTTCGATGCGCGTGACCGGGTCGATGACAATGCGTTGGGCCATGATTGGCGTTTTACCCGAATTTCAGCAGTCGCCCCGTGGGTGCCGCCCCGGCACCCAGCAACGATTCCAGCAACATTCGAATGCGCTCCGGACAGGGCGGGCACCCCGGCAGGAAGTGATCCACCGGAATCACCTGATGCACCGGAACCGCCCGGTCCAACAACCGCGGCAAAATCCCCGGTGCCACCGGAATCCCCGGATTCACATCCGCCAGTTCCACATACGCCCGGTTCAGGACCACTTCGGGTCCGCCCAACGGATTGCGCATCCCAACGACATTCGAGGTCACCGCGCAGTCGCCAAACGACACCACCGTCTTTGTCCGCCGCCGGATCAGATGGGCCATCTCCACATGTTCCGTGTTGCAGATCGCGCCCTCGATCAACACCACGTCCACGCCCTCGGGATACTCCTTGGTGTCCACCAACGGACCATAGACGTAGTCTACCTTCGCCGTGAGATCGACGATCCACTCGTCCAGATCCAGGAACGACATGTGGCAGCCCGAGCAGCCGCCAAACCAAGTGGTGGCAAGTCTCACACGTTCCATTGCTTCTTCTCCCGCGCGTTGACCAAGAACTCCAATCGCGTCCGATCCCGTTCCATCTCCCCAGCAGTCACTCCCCGACGGAACAACGCGCCCGTCGGACAGGCCTGAATGCATTTCCCGCATGCGGAACACGTCTCCGACGCCCCCCACGCTTGGTTCAAATCGCTGATGATCCGCGCATGGGTGCCTCGCCCCGATACGTTCTTCGTCCCCGCTCCTTCGATATGCCAGCAGACCCGCACACAACGCGTGCACAGGATGCAGCGGTTAGGGTCCATGCCGAAGCTCACATGCGTCAGATCCACGTCGAGCAACGGCGACTGATAAGTGAATCGGACATGATCCATCCCCTGCGTGTAGGCCATTGTCTGCAGTTCGCAGTGGCCATTCGAAACACAGGCCGAACACACGTGGTTCCGCTCGGCGAACAGCAATTCCAGGATCATCCGCCGATACCGGCGCAACCGATCCGATTGGGTCCGCACGTCCATACCCTCCGCCACGATCGTGGTGCACGCCGGCAGAAGCCTCGGCGAACCCGCCAATTCCACCAGGCACATCCGGCAGGCGCCCACGTCGTAGATCCCGTCCAGGTGACACAGCGTCGGAATCGAAATCCCCGCCTCCCGCGCGGCGCCCAGGATCGTCGTCCCTTCCTCCGCACTCACCTGCTTGTTGTCGATTGTGAGGGTTCGAACTGCCATGGCCTGAAACGTAAAACGGGTGGCCTAACGGATCTCCACCGACACTTGCCCTTCCGGAACTGTCGGTCGTACTGCGAACGGATCCGGCAGAAGCAGTTCCTCGTACTCGCGCCGGAAGAATCGCAGGGTGCTGAGCACCGGGTTCGGTGCGGTCTGACCCAGCCCGCACAGGCTGGTGTTCTTCACCAGATCACAAAGCTCCTCCAGTTGAACCAGGTCCCGGGCGGTCGCCATCCCGGCAAGCACTTTGGCCAGCAGATCGTGGATCTGGACCGTTCCCGCCCGGCACGGAATGCATTTGCCGCACGATTCATCCATGCAGAATTCCATGAAGAACCGCGCCACATCCACCATCCGGGTCGAGTCATCCATCACGATCATGCCGCCCGAACCCATGATCGAACCGAGTTTGTTGAGGGAGTCGTAGTCCACCGGCGTGTCCAAATGCTCAGCCGGAATGCAACCTCCGGACGGGCCGCCCGTTTGAACCGCCTTGATCAACGCCCCGTCGGGCGCTCCTCCTCCCATCTCCTCCACGATCACCCTTAGCGGTGTCCCCATGGGAACCTCGATCAACCCCGTGTTCTTGATCTTGCCCGCCAATGCGAAAACCTTCGTCCCCTTGCTCCGCTCCGTTCCGATCCCCGCAAACCATGCGCCTCCACGCCGCAGGATGGCCGCCACATTCGCGAAGGTCTCGACGTTGTTGATCAGCGTCGGGCAGTTCCACAGCCCGCTTTCGGCCGGAAACGGCGGCCGGGGTCGCGGGGTTCCACGCTTGCCTTCCACCGACGCCATCAAGGCTGTCTCTTCACCACAAACAAACGCACCCGCGCCAATCCGAAGGTCCACGTTGAAATGGAATGGCGACTCGAAAATCGCGCTTCCCATCAAACCCAGCCGGCGCGCCTGGTTGATCGCCGTCTGCAACCGCGCGATCGCCAGCGGGTACTCCGCCCGCACATAGATGTACCCCTGATCCGCCCCCACGGCGTAGGCCCCGATCGCCATCCCCTCCAACACACTGTGCGGATCGCTCTCCAACACGCTGCGATCCATGAACGCACCCGGGTCGCCTTCGTCCGCGTTGCAGATGACGTATTTCTTGGCGCCCGCAGCCTTCTGGACGGTCGCCCATTTCAAACCCGTCGGATAACCCGCCCCACCCCGCCCCCGGAGCCCACTAGTCAGCATCTCTTCAACCACCAACTTGGGCGTCATCTCATGCAACGCCTGGTGCAACGCCTGATAGCCGTCCGCGGCCACGTAGGATTCGATCCGGTTCGGATCCACCACCCCGCTGTTCGCCAGCACGATCGACTGTTGCTTGGTGAAAAAAGGATTGTCGGGATCCACCCGTGACAGCATCACCTTCTCCCCGTTCAAGGCGTCCACGATGCTCCCGGCTTCCTCGGGCGTGACCTTCTCGTAGAGCAGGTTCTCTGGATCGACCTGAACCAGCGGCCCCTGACAGCACAGCCGGAGACATCCCACCCCGCGCACTTCCACCTGATCGCCCAGACCCGCATCGTACACCGCCCGTTCCAGCCGCTCCTTGACCGCCTCGCCCCTCGAGGAAAGGCACCCGGCCGCCGTGCAGCAGCGAATGCAGATCGGTTTGCGCGCCGCCAATTCCTTCTCCTTCAGCGCCAGCAGGTCCTTAATGTCCATGCGAACACCATCCTTTCACCCGTTCCAACGCACCTTCCGGCGTCTGACGCGGCGTCACCGTCCCGTCATACACCACCGCCGGCGCAATACCGCACGCCCCAATGCAACGCGCCGTCACCAGTGAGAACTGTTTGTCGGCGGTCGTATCCCCCGCCTTGATCCCCGCCCGAGCCTCGATCGCTCGCAACACCTGGTCGGCACCCTTCACGTAGCAGGCCGTCCCCAGGCACACCACGCACGTGTGCGCCCCCTTGGGTTTTAACGTGAAGAAATGATAGAACGTCGCGACCCCATACACCCGGCTCGGCGGCAGTTTCAAATGATGCGCCACAAAGAGCATCAAGCCATCGTCCAGGAATCCAAACAGTTCCTGCGCCTTGTGCAGAACCTCAATGAGCGCGTCCGCCTTGTGCTGGTGACGCTTCATGTGCGTCTCCAGGATCTTGAACCGCTTGTCCCCGCTCGCATGCTCGAGCACCGCCACCACCGCCTTGCGCTTGCTGTTGGAAGTGCAGGTCAACATGGCTCCTCGCCTTGCTGCGCCATCCCCGAGCCTGCAACGGCCTGGCTCAACCCGCCTACCCGAAGACCGTCATCCACTCGAACTCAACCCGGGATTGTCGCTTGTGTGCAAATCTCATCCTACCGCCCCCTGCCGTCTCCACCGCGGTTGCCCATCCCATCGCAAATCTTGTCCATAACCCACGTCGTGATCACCCTCGTCCATCGACCGGGCGCGATCCCACTCCCGCCCGCCGGCCCACCATGAGCCTAGGCCCACTCCCTACCGTGTTTTCGAAGACACGCCATCCCTCCACGGACAGACGTCCTGATCGATCAACTCAAGGCCGCCGACCCAGGGGCGGCTACATGAATCAGAATTCGAACAGTTCGCCGTCCTGGAAGAAGCGCCTCAGCTCTGCCGCGGCGGTCTCCAGCGAGTCCGAGGCGTGGCAGACGTTCACCATCACGTCCACTCCGAGGTCGCCACGGATCGTGCCTTTGACCGCCTTCTTCGAATCCGTCGGCCCCAACAGGTCCCGCACCCGGGCGACGACATTCTCGCCCGCCAACGCCAGCGCGATCACCGGAGTCTTTTGCATGAAAGCCTGCACTTCCGGGAAAAACGGCTTCGACGCGATGTGCGCATAGTGTTCCCGAAGCAGGACGTCATCGAAGCGGAGCATTTTGATGCCACGGATTTTCAGACCGGCGCCTTCGAAACGGGCCAGCACCTGGCCCACCAGGGCTTTGCTGACGGCGTCGGGTTTGAACAAAATCAAAGTAGTTTCCTGAGACACGGCGCCGGGTTGCTACCGGAGCCCTTGCCCCAGGTCAACCTCGCGCTCGACACATCCCCCCCCCGCTCCTTGCCAGTTCAGGGTAACTTCCCGATCCTCCCTCCATGCCAGTCTTCCTCCGTCGGACCCATGCTGCCATCGCGGCATGCCTTTCACTCGCCTGCCTCGGGACCGTCCCCAGCGTCGCTGCCGACCCGGATCGCTTCGTCCAGGATCGCATCGCTATCGGCCTCTGGGTCCCACCCCAAACCTCGGAAAACCTGGAGCAACGCTACCAGGAGATCGCCGACGCCCATTTCACCGTCGTCATCGGCACCGCCGGCACCAACGCCGCCGCCCAGCTCGCCATCTGCCAGCGGGTCGGCCTTCACGCGCTCGTGGACGGCTCCCTGCCACCTGCCGAACTCCCCGACGGCCCGGCGTGCTGGGGCTATCTGCTCACCGACGAACCCAACGCGTCCGCCTTCCCCGCACTTGCCGAGCGCGCCAAAGCCATCCGCCAAGCGAAGCCCGGCCACCTGGCTTACGTGAATCTCTTCCCGAACTACGCCTCCCCAGCCCAGCTCGGCACGCCCAACTATGAGGAACACGTCAGCCGCTTCATGCGCGAATTCCAGCCCGACGTATTGTCGATGGACCATTACCCGCTCATGCGTCCCGACGGCGACTCACGTGACTCGTATTGCAGCAATCTCGATGTCTTCCGACGCCACTCCCTCGCGGCCAATATTCCGTTCTGGAACTACTTCTATTCGATGCCGTTCAACGACCGCATCGATCCCACCGAAGCCCAGATGCGTTGGCAGATCTTCACCTCCCTCGCCTATGGCGCCAAAGGGGTCCTCTACTTCTGCTACTGGACCCCAGGTAAGGGCAACGCCGGCACAGGCGAGTTTCCCAAGGGCGGCGCCCTCCTCACCGCCGAAGGCCTCAAGACCCGGCACTACGACGAAGCCCGCCGCATCAATGCCGAAATCAAACAACTCGGCCCCACGCTCATGAAACTCACCAGCACCGAGGTGCTTCGCATCGACACCGCCAAGCCACTGCCCGAAGCCTCCGCGGACAATCCCGTCCGCCGCCTCTCCCGCGTCGGCGCGGACCCCCACAGTCAGTTCATCGTCGGCTGCTTCCGGCATGCTGACGGCCGGAGAGCCGCCCTGATCGTGAACCACAGCTACGCCTACACCGCCTGGCCTACCGTCGAATTCTCCGCGCCCAACGGGGCCTTGAAGGAAGTCGACAAATCCACCGGCCGCGAAGTCGCTGCCGTCGACGACAGCCCCGAACTGCCTGGCCTGCAATTGTCGTTCGGACCCGGTGACGCCCGGTTGATCCTGTTGCCTTGAACCCCCATGTTCCGGCTCCCCTTGCCCGTCCCGACCTGAAAGTCTCCTCCCATGCCGTCTCCACGATCCATCTCCCGCCGCTCCGCCCTCCGTGCCGCCGCCGTGGGTGCCTCCGCCGCCGCCATGACACCCATCGCCTCCGTAGCCCAGGCCCCACGCTCGGCTGCCCTGCCGGAATTTCGCATCCGCAACGGCCGCATCCGCCAGTCCATCATGGGCTGGACTTTCAACCCCATGCCCACACCCGATCTCGCACGCCACTGCAAGGAGATCGGTCTCGTCGCCATGGAAGGCATCGACGCCAAACACTACCCGATGGTCCGCGAACTCGGCCTCCAGATCTCGCTCGTCGGCTCCCACGGGTTTGCCAAAGGACCCGTCAATACCGCGAACCATGCGAGCGTCATCCAATCGCTGCGCGACGGCATCGACCTCGCCGTCCAGGTTCAATCCAAGAAGGTCATCACCTTCACCGGCATGCGCGAACCCGGCATGGATGACGCCACCGCCGCCAAGAACTGCGTCGATTGCTGGAAAAAGGTGGTGGGGTATGCCGAGCAGAGGGGAATCACCCTGTGTCTCGAGCACCTCAACAGCCGCGACGGTTCTCATCCGATGAAGGGGCACCCGGGATACTTCGGCGACCACGTCGATGCCTGTGTCGACCTCATCCACCAGGTGGGTTCGCCCAACTTCCGACTGCTCTTCGACATTTATCACGTGGCGATCATGGACGGCGACGTCATCCGCCGACTCCGCCAGCACAAGGAATACATCGCCCATGTCCACACCGCCGGGGTTCCAGGACGTGCCGAACTCGATGACACCCAGGAAGTGAACTACCCCGCCGTGCTCCGCGCCCTGCTTGATACCGGTTACGACGGTTTCGTCGCCCAGGAGTTTATTCCGACCTGGCCGGACAAGATCCTCGCCCTCCGTCACGCCGCCATGGTCTGCGACGTTTAGTCCTCCATGTACCAATACGAGTGGAGCACCTTGCCGCTCGTATCGACGTTGAACAGCTTCGGAAAGGCCACCCGCTCCACATGTCCGTCCAACATTGTCAGGTTGGCTCCGTTGTTGTGAACCGTCGCCCGGGCGTGGTTGAACGGGACGTCCGGATATTGCGGCATGGTGTCCCGCTTTCCGTCCTTGTTCATGTCCAGGGTGAACTTGTAGGCCGGATCGACCGGGGAGTAGACGTAGTGAGTCAGGGTGTCCATGTACATCATCGCGTCGGCCGGCTTGAGAATCTTCGTCACCTTCAGCGGTCGCACTCGGTCACCGTAGTAGAAGGGTCCGCTCAAGGGTTCCCCATAGGCGCCAAAGTTCGCCCCAATCCAGCAATTCCAAGTCCGCGGCGGCATCCCGCCGTTCCCCTTCCCGAACGGAAGGGACCCAAAACTTCCACCCGGGCACGCCCGCACCTCGTTGGTGTAGATGTCGGTCACGTTGAAGACCACCCCGGGCTTGGTCGCCTTGATGATGTAGGGCGCCAGCTTGGCGTGCCAAAACTCCTTCGTGTAATCCGAGGACAGGTCGCCAAACAACGGCAGCGCGTCATCGAATTCTCCGAGATACATCGCCGTCGCGAGGCTCCAATTCCGCATGTTCGACAGACACTTGGTCTGGTGCGCCTTGGATTTGGCCTTCGCCAATGCCGGCAGGAGCATGCTGGCCAGGATCGCGATGATCGCGATGACCACCAGGAGTTCGATCAGGGTGAAACCTCTTGGTCTTGGAGAGCAGGCGGGGCAGCGCATGAAGGATCCTTCTGCGATCTAGCGCCCCGACTTTTGCCCCGTCAATGCCCTTTCTTGCCCCTCTTACCCCATGCTGGCCAGGCATGTCCGCCATGCAAACCCTTCATCGCTTTCCCATCCAATCGCCTACCTTTTTCGCCACCGCCGGGTCCATACGGATCAAGGGCGGCCAACGCCGTTTGAACCCCTCCCCCGCCAGCTTCCGCGTCGCATCAATCCCTAGTTTGGTTCCCACCGCGATCTCACTCGTCGCGTGATCCAAAACGTCCGCCGGCCCCTTGGTGAAGAGGGCGTCCCGCTGCGGGTCGGTGTTCGAACACATACGGAACAACACTTCGCTCGTGTTGTGCACATCCACGTCGTCGTCCACAACCACCAGGTACTTCGAGAACATCATCTGCCCCATGCCCCACATCCCGTGCATGATCTTGTACGCCTGCATCGGATACGTCTTCTTGATGCTCACGAACACCAGGTTGTGAAACACACCCTCCGCCGGCAACGCGATGTCCACGATCTCCGGGAAGTTCATCTTGAACACCGGCAGGAACAGTTTCACCGACGCCCCGCCCATATAGAAATCCTCCATCGGCGGCTGCCCCACGATCGTCGCCGGATACACCGCGTCCTTCCGATGGGTCACCGCCGTCACGTGAAACACCGGATAGGGCTCGGGCAAAGTGTAGAACCCCGTGTGATCCCCAAAGGGCCCCTCCTCCCGCAATGGCTCCTTCGGATCCACATACCCCTCGATCACAAAATCCGAATTCGCCGGCACCTCCAGTTCGTTCGTCTCGCACTTCACCAGTTCCACCGATTTCTTCCTCAGATACCCCGCCAGCAGGAATTCATCCAAGCCGTCCGGCAGCGGCGCCGTCGCCGCAAATGGAAACATCGGATCGCCCCCCAGGAAAATTGACACCGGCATCCGCGTCCCGCTCTCGTAGTAGCGCCGACCATGCCGCGCCCCGACCTTTTGCAACTGCCAGTGCATGCCCGTCGTCCGGTCGTCGTAAATCTGCACCCGGTACATGCCAATGTTCCGCTCACCGGTATCCGGGTCCTTCGTCACCACGCATGGCAGCGTCACAAACCGCCCACCGTCATGCGGCCAGCACTTCAGAATGGGCAGGTTCAACAGGGACGGACACACATGGCTCGCGGGGGGGCTTCGAAAATCCCCATCCGGCGCTGGCGGCCACGGCTCCGTCCGCGTCGGTGGCATGTCGAACTTCCGGATCACTTCCTTGCAGGGACCGTCTTTCACGATCTTGGGCCGCGCGTGCCGCAATTCGAACGCCGTACCCAGCAGCTTCAGCGCCTCACGAACCGATGTCGGCGGTTTCGCCTTCATCAAAAACCCCAACTCGGCGGCCACGTCTTCCACCGATTCCGCCCCCATGCTCATCGCCATGCGCTTCCAGGAACCCATGGTGTTGATGGCCACAGGAAAAGGACTGACCACCCCGTTGACCGTCGGTTTCTCGATCAGCAACGCCTTGCCACCGCCCGCGGACTTCATTTCCCGGTCGGCGACCTCCGTGATTTCCAGTTCCGTCGCCAACGGCTCGCGGACACGCTTCAGCTCGCCCACTCGGTCGAGGTGATTCACCCAATCCCTGAAGGATTCAAACGCCATGGCCGAGCATAGCCACGCTTCCCCCGCAGTTCATGCAAGAAGTGCCCCGAATCGCGACCCACGCCGTCGAGTACGGTCGCCATAGCAGCGCACCACCGCCTTCGAACCGCGTGGAGCGCCCCGGACCCCGGCTTGGTTTCAGAAGCGCCCATCGCGATAGCAGGAGGCTCGGGCCAGATTGCTCACACCTCGCTCGCCTCCGGGAGGAGGCCGCGCGCGACGCCCGACCTCCTGACTGACACCCAACGACGACGTCCTTCGAAGCTCAATGAATCCACCGCGACTTCAATCCCGCAGCGTCCGCCAGGGCATGCTGGTCCTCATCGCACGTTACGAACAGATCAGAACCCGTGAGCCTGGCAATCGCGACCTGGATCACGTCGCCCGCGCGCATGACCATCCGGCAACCCAACTGCGCCGAGAGCTCCCGACATTCCCGCAATTCTTCCCGCCAATCGATGACGCACGGATCGAAGTAGCCCAACTGGACGTCCTTCTCCAGGGACGCGATCACACGCCGGGACTCGGCTTCCGTGAGCGCGGCATCCGGTCCAAGGGTGAGTTGGCGGATCGTGTTGAACACCTCGAAATGGGTCCACGGCGACCAAAGGAGACGCGCGCCCTCGATCTGCGGATGAAAGCGACGCCACGCGAAATGGTTGTGGTCCACCCGACAACGCATCGCCACCCAGTAACTCGTGTCCGGATAGACGCGATGGACGTTCGCAATACTCATGACCGCAGCTCACGCAACCGCTTGACCACGTTCACCCGACGCCGCTCTCCCGGCAGAAGCGCCTCCGCCTCGGCAATCAGTTCCTCGGTGCTCCGCTGCGGAGACTTGCCCGGCTTCATCACCACAAAACTGGGTTCTCCCTGGTCCGTTACCACCACCGACTCCCCGGATCGCAGCGAACGCGTCAGGGCTGGCGTCCGATAGAATTCTCGCTTCGTCACCGTCTTCATGTCAGACATTTTTGTCGGCCATCTCCGAGCGAACAAGCGATTTTTTCCTCCGCCACGCTCCAAATCATCCCTTCCTCGACTCGACCTCCGGGCAGTGCTATCTACGCCCACCTACTTCCTGACATGATCGCGTCCCCCGAAACCCGACTGGCCGAACTGAAACTTGAACTGCCGCCAGCCCCCCGCCCCATCGCCGTCTACAAGCCCCTCGTCATCACCGGCAACCTCGCTTACGTCTCCGGACATGGTCCGCTTCGCACCGACAAGACGCTCATCACCGGCGTCGTCGGCAAGGATCTCGATCTCGAACAGGGAAAAGCCGCCGCCCGCCAGGTCGGCCTCGCCATCCTCGCCACCCTCCGCGACCAACTCGGCTCGTTGAACCGCGTCAAACGCATCATCAAAACGCTGGGTATGGTCAATTCCGCACCCGACTTCTACGAGCATCCCAAGGTCATCAACGGGTGCTCCGAACTCTTCGCCGAAATCTGGGGCCTCGACCATGGCGTCGGCAGCCGCAGCGCCGTCGGCATGGGACCGCTCCCCGGCAATATCGCGGTCGAGATCGAGGCCACCTTCGAACTCGTCTGACACTCGGCGAGTACCATGACTTCCCTGTCGCCTGCCCTGCCCGCCGATTGCCTCGGCGATCTCGCTCAACGACCCGGCGCCGCAGATCCCGACAGCCTCGCGACCTTCCACGTCACGAACGTTGGCGAAATTCCGTCCCCCGCCGTTCTCCTGATCCGTTCGCGCATCGAGGAGAATCTCCGTCGCATGATCGCCATGGCCGAGGATCCCGCCCGGCTTCGGCCCCACATCAAGACCCACAAGATCGCCGAACTTGTCCGCCGCCAGATCGAACTCGGCATCACCCGCTTCAAATGTGCCACCATCGCCGAAGCTGAACTCGCCGCGTCCGCCGGTGCTCGTGACATCTTGCTCGGCTACCAACCGGTCGGTCCCGACGCCCGGCGTTGGGTCGAACTTCACCGCGCCTATCCCAGCGTCCATTGGAGTGCCCTGATCGATGACGCCGGGGCACTCGCCCAATTGGTCATCGCTGCCGCCGGAATTCCTCTGGAGTTCCTGGTCGACCTCGACATCGGCCAGCACCGCACCGGGGTCCTTCCAGGCTCTCCCGCCATGGAATTGGCCCGTACCTTATCCCACACCCCCGGGATCGCCTTCGGCGGACTTCACGCCTACGACGGTCATCTCCATCAGTCCGATCCCAAGGTCCGTCTGGCCGCCTGCCGGGAAGCTTTTGCTCCCGTCGACGTCCTCCGCGACGCCCTGCGCGCCCAGGGTATCGCCGTCCCCCGCATTGTCGCTGGCGGAACGCCCACGTTCCCCTTCTACGCGCGCCGCGGAGATCTCGAGTGCAGCCCAGGCACCTGCGTGCTGTGGGACGCCGGTTACCAAACCAAACTGCCTGATCTCGATTTCCTTCCTGCCGCAGTCTTGCTCACCCGCGTCGTCAGCCGTCCCGGCGCCAACCGCCTCTGCCTCGATCTCGGCCATAAGGCCGTGGCGTCCGAAATGCCTCACCCGCGGGTTGTGTTCATGAATCTCCCCGACGCCACCCCGGTCGCCCACAACGAGGAGCATCTCGTGGTCGAAACACCCCATGCCGATCGGTTCCCCGTGGGCTCGGTGATCTACGGCATTCCCTGGCACGTCTGTCCTACCATGGCGCTGCACGCCGAAGCCTGGGTCGTCGACGGCACCCAGGCCACCGGGCGATGGCCCGTCGCCGCGCGCGCCCGACGGCTCAACGTCTAAGCTCGCATCTCATGACCCACGACACCCGCCTGCTCCTCGTCACGCTCGCAGGCGTGGTCGGGTTGATCGTTCTGGTCGCTGGATTCCGGCTCCATGCCTTTCTCGCCCTCGCCCTGGCTTCCCTGGGCGTCGGTCTCGGTACCGGGATGGCGCCCACCGACGTCGCCAAAGCTTTCCAAGATGGCGTCGGTGCCACACTCGGACTCATCGCGGTGGTCGTCGGGCTCGGAACCATGCTCGGCAAGCTCCTCGCCGAGTCCGGCGGCGCCTCGGTCATAGCCCGTACCTTCATCGACACTTTCGGCGAACGACGCCTCGATTGGGCCATTCTCATCGCTGCGTTCCTGGTAGGCATGCCGGTCTTCTTCGGCGTCGGGCTCGTCCTGCTCGTGCCGGTCGTCTTCACCCTCGGCGCCGCCACCCGCATTCCCTTCCTTCGTCTCGCGCTTCCGCTGCTCGCCGCTCTCTCCATCTGCCACACCCTGGTGCCGCCCCACCCGGGCCCCGTCGTCGCCATTGGCCGCCTGAATGCCGACATGGGCCGAACCATCCTCTGGTCCATCCTTGTCGGCTTTCCCACCTCCATCCTCGTGGGCCCCGTGCTCGCCAGAATCCTGGGCCGCCACATCGCCATCGTCCCCGGCGGTGTCGGAGCACAATTCAAGGAGTCCCAACCGCCCGCCCACCCGCCCGGTTTCGCTCTCAGCATCGCGACGATTCTCCTGCCCGTCGCTCTCATGCTCGTGGCCACCGCCGCCGACGTGACCCTGGCCAAGGATCATCCCGCGCGACCCTGGGTGGCCTTCGCGGGGTCTCCCCTCATGGCCATGCTGGCCGCTGTTCTCATCGCCCTCGTCACCTTCGGTTCTCAACGCGGCTTCACCACCGCTCAAACCCTGCGCTTCCTCGAGGATTGCCTCGGCCCCGTAGCCGGGATCTTCCTGATCGTCGGCGCCGGCGGCGGTTTCTCGAAGGTGCTTGATGTGGCGGGCGTCGACGATGCCATCGCCAGTTGGGGCAGGGGCCTGGCCCTTTCCCCCATCCTCCTCGGCTGGTTCGTGGCCGCCCTCCTCCGCGTCGCGGTCGGGTCCGCGACAGTCGCCATCACCATGGCCTCCGCGATCCTGGCGCCCATCGCCGATGCCCAGCCCGAAACCCACCGGGAATTGCTGGTCGTCGCGATCGCCGCAGGTTCCCTCATCCTCTCGCACGTCAATGACGGCGGTTTCTGGCTCGTGAAGGAGTACTTCGGCCTGACCGTCCCCCAAACTCTGCGCACCTGGACACTCATGATCACGCTGGCGTCCGGCATCGCCCTTCTCCTCGTCCTCGCCCTCGACCTCCTGCTCCGACTCACCTGAACGTGAACACCTCCGACTCCCAAGATTCCCGGACTCCCTTCATCTTCGACGCCCACCTCGATCTGGCCATGAACGCCATCGAGTGGAACCGCGACCTCACCCGCCCGCTCGCCGAGATCCGCTCCCACGAAGCTCATCTCCGCGACAAACCCGATCGCGGTCGCAACACCGTTTGCCTGCCCGAACTCCGGCGTGGCGGCATCCGCCTGGTCGTCGCCACCCTCATCGCCCGCACTGAACACAACGCCTTCAGCCCCGTCGCTGGCTGGGCTTCCCCCGCCCAGGCCTGGGCCATGACCCAAGGCCAGCGCGCCTGGTACCGCGCCATGGAGGAAGCCGGCGAGATGACCCTCATCCACAACCGCGCCACCCTCGAAGCGCACCTTTCGGCTCAGGCCCCTTCGCGCGCTATCGGCTATGTCCTTTCCCTCGAAGGCGCCGACTCCATCCGGACCTTGCACGATCTCGAACGAGCCTGGGCCGACGGCTTGCGTGCCATCGGTCCCGCGCACTACGGGCCCGGCGTTTACGCCAACGGCACGGACGCCACCGGCGGATTCAATGCCCGGGGCAAGGAACTCCTGAAAGAGATGGATCGCCTGGGCTACATTCTCGATGCCACCCACTTGTGCGATGACTGCTTTTGGGAGGCCCTCGACCTCTTCCACGGCCCCGTCTGGGCCAGCCATCACAATTGCCGCGCGCTAGTCCCGCACAACCGCCAGGCCAGCGACGACATGATCCGCGCCCTCGTCCAACGAGGAGCCGTCATCGGCGCAGCCCTCGACGCCTGGATGATCGTCCCGGGCTGGGTACGGCGGCAGTCCACCCCCCAATCCACCGGGGTCAAACTCTCCCACCTCGTCGATCACATCGATCACGTCTGCCAGATCGCGGGAAGCGCCGCCCATGCCGGCATCGGCTCCGATCTCGACGGCGCCTTCGGCACCGAGCAAACCCCTGCAGATCTCGATTCCATCGCGGACCTAGTGCGCATCCCGGAACTTCTCTGCGATCGCGGCTATTCACCCGCAGACCTTGAAGGCATTCGCTCAAACAATTTTCTGAAGTTCCTCCGAAGCGCACTTCCCGAATAACGCCCCACTCACGCCGGAAGCCACCAACCGCCACCCCTGTTCCGGCCCCTGGCCGCAGCCCGACCATGCGCAAGCTCCTCGTCCGACTCGGAATCCTCAGCGGTTGCCTCCTGCTCCTGGCCCTCGGGTTGGTCGTCTTCGTCATTTGGCAACTCCGCGCCAGCCTTCCCCACTTGGACGGCAAGGTCGCCCTGTCCGGCCTTCAGAATCCCGTCCAAATCACCCGTGACGCCCTTGGCGTCCCCGAGATTCTCGCCACGAACCGCGCCGATGCCTCCCGGGCCCTGGGCTTTGTTCACGCCCAGGAACGCTGCTTCCAAATGGACCTGCTTCGCCGACGTGGCGCCGGGGAACTTGCTGCGCTGCTGGGCCCCGCCCTGCTCGAGCATGATCAAGATGTGCGCCGTCACCAACTTCGCGCTGCCGCGCGCGATGCCGTCAGTCGTCTGTCGGCAGGACATCGCGCCGTCTTGGACGCCTATGTCGATGGAGTGAACGCGGGCATCGCCGCACTCGGTGCCCGTCCTCCTGAATACTTCCTGCTTCGATCAAAACCCGCGCCGTGGATGCCGGAGGATTCCCTACTCGTGGGGTACGCGATGTATTTCACCCTTCAGGACCCGACCGCCTCCCATGAACGAATTCCACCTGCCAACCCAACTCCCTTCCCGGCGGCGGCTCTCGCCTTCTTCCGGCCCGATGGATCGGACTGGGATGCCGCCCTGGACGGCACCCGCTTTCCTACTGCTCCCATGCCAGGGCCGGAGATTCTCGATTTCTCGAAACGGCCTGCTGAGACGGCAGTCGCGGCGGTTTCCGCAGAACCCAACCTGATCCCAGGAAGCAACTCGTGGGGGGTTGAAGGCGCGTCCTCGGCTACTGGAGCGGCCATTGTCGCCAATGACATGCACCTCGATCTGGGCCTGCCCAACATCTGGTTTCGCGTGTCACTCCGTTGGACCGACCCCACCGGAACGCCCCGTCGCATGGTTGGGGCAAGTCTTCCCGGCGTTCCCGCCCTGATCATTGGCAGCAATGGCCGGATCGCCTGGGGTTTCACCAACGCCACGCTGGATTCCACCGATCGCGTCCTCCTCGAAATCGACCCCGCCGATGCCTCCCGCTACCGGACCCCGGACGGCTGGAAGCCCCTCGAAACCGTCCGTGAAACTCTCGCGATCCAGGGAGCTCCGGCCCAGTCGATCACCTTCAAGAAAACCATCTGGGGGCCCGTCTTCTCGGGCAACGACGGCACTCAGCCGTTCGCGGTGCGTTGGATTGCCCATGATCCAGGCGCCCTCAACCTCGGACTACTGGATCTGGAATCCGCTGCTTCGACGACCGACGCCCTGGCACTCGCACCCGAGTGTCATATCCCGATGCAGAACTTCCTGGTGGGCGACGACCAAGGACGCCTGGCCTGGACGCTCATTGGACTCCTCCCCGACCGGGTCGGTTTCGACGGCAATACCCCGCAGTCGTGGGCCGACGGTCGCTGCCATTGGGCCCCGTCGCCCGGTGCCGACCGCAGACCCCAGTTCGTGGCCTCCCGGGGCCAGCGTCTTTGGACCGCAAACAACCGAATCCTCGGAACCCCAGAGTATCTGGCGCTCGGAGCATTCCAGACCGACGGCGGCGCCCGGGCCCGTCAGATTCGCGACGACCTTCTCGCACTCCCGGCCACGACCGATGAAGCCGGACTTCTTTCGATACACCGTGACGATCGGGCGCTCTTCCTTGAGCGCTGGCAGCAACTCCTACAGGGGGTGTTGAACCAGCCTCCGTCCGGCACCAACGCCCAGCGCTGGTCCGAAGCACGACGCGCCGTCGAAGGTTGGGGAGGCCGGGCTGCCACGGAATCCGTTGGGTACCGGCTCGTCCGGACTTTTCGATTCCGGGTTCTGGAACGGATCTATCAACCCGTGCTCCGGCAGGGAGAACGAGAGTTCGTGGGCTTCGACACCACGGGCGAGCGTGTCGAAGCCCCGTTTTGGTTGTTGGCCACGGCGAAACCCCATCACCTCCTGAACTCGCGCTTCCCCTCCTACGAAGCCCTCTTCGCCGACGCCTTCGAATCCGGGCTGGCCGATCTGGACCGGCAGAACCTCCCGATTGCCCAGGCCACCTGGGGCGCCCGGAACACCAGCCGCATCCAGCACCCCATCAGTCAGGCCGTACCGCGGCTGGCCAGATTCCTCGACCTGCCCCCGGTGCCTTTGCCCGGCGATGACCGAATGCCGAGGGTTCAAGGCCCAAGTTTTGGCGCCTCCGAGCGCATGGTCGTTTCACCCGGGCACGAAGAGCGCGGACTCTTTCATATGCCGGGTGGGCAGAGCGGCCATTTTCTATCGCCATACTACCGGGCAGGGCATGACGCGTGGGTGAACGTCGAACCGACGCCTCTCTTGCCGGGACCGGCCCGGCACACGCTTATCCTTGCTCCCTACCATCCCCGGTAAGGCGGCCCCCTGAACCGTCGTGCCCGGTGCCAAGAGCAAAGAGCAAAGGGACAGGCAATTTGGATTGGCAATTTTCCTCCGCGTTCCCCCAGCGCCCGAGGAACAGTCATCACCATGGGGATAATCACCATAGTACCATCGGAAAATCACCATAGGGACTGACAATCTGGCGAAGTCATTAAGTCATCCACTCATAGGGACAGGCAATCTGGCGGGGGACGTCCAAGCAAAGGGACAGGCAATTTGGATATTTGGATTGGAATCCTTGTAAGATTTCACCTTCTTCCTGCGTTCTCCGGGCATGAGGAGAAGTCGATGGCTCGCACCCCTGGATCAACCCACCGCCGTCTATCACTGCATGTCCCGCGTCGTCGACGGTCGGTACGTCTTCGGGGACGCGGAAAAGGAACTATTCCACTCACTCATGCACGAATTGGCCCAGTTCTGCCAAGTCCGCATCCTCACCTTCTGCCTGATGTCCAACCACTTTCATATCCTGGTCGACGTTCCAAGACCTCCGGAGCGGCTCCCCTCTGCCGAGGAAACCCTGGACGCCCTCGCCCGCCTCTCCGGCTGTCAGGACGTGGGCGCGGCCCGGCAGCAACTCGAAGCCATCCGAGCCCGTGGGGATTCCGAGGCCGAGCGGGATTGGCTGGCCGCCTACCACGCTCGTCGATGGAATCTCTCCAGCTTCATGCAGGTCTTAAAGCAGCGTTTCAGTACCCTCTACAACCGACGCGAGGGCCGCCGCGGCACACTCTGGGAGGAGCGGTTCAAGAGCGTGATTGTGGAGGGGGAGGGTCGAGCTCTGGTCACTATGGCGGCCTACATCGACCTGAACCCGGTGCGGGCCGGACTGGTGAAGGATCCGAAGGAGTATCGATGGAGTGGGTATGGGGAAGCGGTGGCCGGGAAGTCGGAGGCGCGGGCGGGTGTGCAACGCATCGTTCGAGCGTTGGTGAGGCAGGAGGAGGTGGGTGAGTTGGAGGCGCTTGCAGCCTATCGCCAGCACCTGTTTGTGGAAGGCAGCGAGCAGGGGGAGGCGGTGGCGGAGGATGGGAGCACGGAACGGGGCAGCATCGCGCGTGAGGCGGCGGTGCGGGTGTTGGCGGAGAAGGGGCGCTTGTCGACGGCGGAGTATTTGAGGTGTCGGGTTCGGTATTTTTGTGACGGGGCGGTGTTTGGGAGCCGGGACTTTGTGGAGGGCATCTTTCGATCGAGTCGGGAGCGATTCGGGCCGAAGAGGAAGAGCGGGGCGCGCCCGATGCGGGGCCTGGAAGAGGGAGGCTTGTTCACGCTGCGGGCGTTGCGAATCAATGTGTTCGGGTAGACGTGAGTGAGCGGGGTGGAGCGCCATCCGAGGGGAATTGGCCGTGCTCCGCGACACGTCACATCCGAACGCACGCAGGGGGACATGTCGTTGGGAATCGTGGACCGCCTACATGGGGCCAGGCAATCAGGCGACGGGCAATCGGATGACGCTCAATGGGGAATCTCTGCCGGCTCATTCGCAAAGTCGCCGCATTCGGTAGAACTTTGCAGCAGGTCGTTGGTCAAGACCAACTCCAGAATGGAAAAATTGGTCGAGGCAAAAGCCGTGCTGTCCTGCCAGTCGATCAGATTGGTACTCCACTCCAAAACGTGCTGCGCGCGCGAAGACCCAACGTTGGCGTAGTACAACACCTGCAATGCGCCATTAGTTTGATGGGGAAAGTAGAACTTGTCCCACTCGCCACTGAGCGGAAATGAAATCCTGAACGGCCATATAGCGGAAGCGGACATACGTGCCGGGGGGGCCGATTCGTCGGGATCTCCGGTATCCATTTCCACGATTTCGGACTCACCTAACTCCGTGTAACTGCCACATCCCCTTCGCTTGAGGACTTCCTCGTAAGTCCGGCAGCCACAGGAAGAAATGCCCACAGGGGGACAGGCAATTTGGCGAAGCCCCGTTTTCCAGATTCCCACCCACGGAACGCCCGCTAGGCTCCACTCCATGAAATGGTTTCCATGGCTTGGGTGCTTCCTCGGCTGGGCCTTCCTCGCCTCCGCCGCACCCCTCGAAGACTTCATCGCCGCCGCCCGCGAGCAGCATGGCGAACCGGGTGAAAAAGCCGCGCGCTTCCTTGTCGACCACATGCCGACCACCGACCGCGAAGCACTGTCCTCGGCCTTCCTCTTGGAAAACCTCGACCTCGCCTTCCAAGCCCGCACCGAGTTCCCCTGGGCCGGCCAAATCCCCGAGGATATTTTTCTCAATGACGTCCTCCCCTACGCCGTCTTCGACGAATCCCGAGATCCCTGGCGCTCCGAACTACTCCCCATCGCCCGGGCCATTGTGAAGGAGGCGGGTTCCGCCAGCGAAGCCGCCCAAGCCCTGAACCGAGAGTTGTTCAACCAAATCAAGGTCCACTACCACACCGGTCGACGACGTCCGAACCAAAGCCCGAAGGAATCCATGGAACAGCGCAAGGCCACCTGCACCGGCCTCGCCATCCTCCTCGTCGACGCTTGTCGCGCGGTAGGCATCCCGGCCCGCGCGGTCGGGACCCCGTTATGGTCCAACCTCCGCGGCAACCACACTTGGATCGAAATCTGGGACGGCGACTGGCACTTCGCCGGTGCGGACGAGTACGACAAGGCTGGCCTCAACCGCGGTTGGTTCGTGAACGACGCCGCCCAAGCTCGCGCCGAGGAACCACGTCACGCCATTTACGCCACGTCATGGAAACGGGATGGCCTCACCTTTCCGATGGTCTGGGCCAAGGACAGCGCCGCGGTGGCCGCGGTCAACGTCACAACCCGCTACGCGAAGGCCAGTTCACCTGCCGAACCCGCCGCCCGCCTGGGCGTCCGCCTCTGGGACAAGAAGGGTGGCCAGCGACTGACCGCCAAGGTCCGTGTTCTTGACAACGCCTGCCAACCTCAGGGAACCGACGAAACCAGGGCGGGCACCGCGGACCTCAATGACATGCCACGCTTCGAACTGCCGACCAGCTCCACCGGTTGGCTGCTTTTTACCGCAGAAGGCGAAACCCGCGAACTCGCCTTTGGGCCACTCGGCAAGGGGGATCCCACCATCGACGCCGCCTGGAACGACCTACCGCCGGCCGCCGCACGGATCGCCGCCGCCACCAGCGCTGCTCCCTCCCCCCGTCCAATCCGGGTCTTCGTGCTCGCTGGGCAATCGAATATGGAGGGACAAGCCGTCGCCGACCTCGAAGGCAAGGACTACAATGGCGGAAAGGGCACATTGAAATCCCTACTCAAGGATCCCAAACAAGCCGCTCGCTTTGCCTACCTTCAAAAGGCGGAGGGGCAATGGACCGTCCGCGATGACGTGCAGGTTCGCTACCAACCGCAGCACGGCGCCCTCAAGGTGGGCCCGCTCACCCTCGGTTTCACGCCCTACGAAGACCGCCATCACTTCGGACCCGAGCTTCAATTCGGGCACGTGGTTGGCAATCACCTCGAAAACCCCGTGCTCCTCGTGAAAACCGCGTGGGGCGGAAAGAGCCTGTACGCGGATTTCCGGCCTCCCAGTGCTGGCGGAACGGTCGGACCCTACTACCTGCGCATGGTGGCTGAGGTCCGCGCCGCCCTGACCAACCTGTCAACGGACTTTCCGAAATGGGCCGGCAACGGATTCGAGCTCGCCGGATTTGTCTGGTACCACGGCTGGAACGACGGTGTTCAACCGGACACTGCCGTCCCGGAGTACGGGCAAAACCTGGTTCACCTCATCCAGGATTTTCGGAAGGAGTTCGATGCCCCCAAACTGCCGGTGGTCATCGGTGAAATGACCGGACCCTGGAAGGAAGCCCCTGGCGCTTGGAACAAGCTGCGCCAAGCCCAGGCCGCGGTCGCCGCTCGTCCTGAGTTCCAGGGAAATGTCCGCTTCGTCGCAACCCATGACTTCGTACGCCGCCCCGAAGACTCCCCCAATCCCACCCACGGCCATCACGAATTCGGCAACGCCGAAACCTACCTCCTCGTCGGTGACGCCCTGGGTCAGGCCATGGTGGAACTTATCTCCGGCAAGAAAGCGGCCTCCTATCGGAGGACAGACATTGAAGGCTGGACCGTGCAGGTCAGTCACGCCCTCGACACCCCACCGGAGGTGCTCGCCAAAGCCCTCGAACTTCTCCGCGCTCAGCTTCGGCAAATCGTCCACACTGTGCCCGCACCCGCCGTCGCCAGGCTTCGCGAAGTCCCGCTTTGGTTCTCCCCCGAGTATCCCGGTGTGCCCCCGACCGCCGAGTACCACCCGGGTGCCGGATGGCTCCGCGATCATGGCCGCGATCCGGCCATGACCAAGGCCGTCGAGTTCACCAACATCGCCACCTTTGAAGCCGAATCCCGGCGCATGCCCAACTTCGCCCTTCACGAACTGGCCCACGCCTACCACCACCGCATTCTCGCGGGTGGTTTCGACAACCCCGACATCAAGGCCGCCTTCGAGCGGGCCAGGTCGGCAGGCACCTACGACGACGTGGAACGACGGGACGGAAAGGGCGGCGTCCATCGCGACCGCGCTTATGCCATGACCAACCCGATGGAGTACTTCGCCGAATTGACCGAGGCTTTCTTCAGCACCAACGACTTCTTCCCCTTCCAACGAGCGGAACTGCAACGGCACGACCCTGAAATGTCCGCGCTCCTGCAAAAGTTATGGTCCACGCCCCCCGCCAGCGGTCACCCCACCGAAGCCGGATCGGCCGCATCCCCCTGAAGTCGCTTCCGCCAGCTTTCCACCCACTGGACCGCGGGATTCATGGCGACTTAAGTCCTCTTGCGGTCCAGACCGGGTCCGGTTATCGGGGTCGGTCCGATGTTCCCGACGCGCCGCCCACCGACCCGCCTCATCATCCATGGCGCGATGTTCGAAGCGATTTGTTGCCTCATGCTGACTTCCATCGCCGCGGCAGCCGCATTCGATCCGTCCGCCGGTCCCGATGCGGAAAAGGTCAATGAAGCCTTCCTCGTGACGTCCGGTTTCTCACGCGACGAAGTCCTCGGTCACACCACCGCCGAGTTGGAGCTTTGGGTCGATCCAGCCGAACGCGGGCAGTTTCTCCGGCGAGTCCGCGAACACGGCGTCGTTCGATCGTTTGAAGCCCACATGCCGTGTTCACCGTCCGCGACCGCGGAATCGGGATCCCGGATTCCGACCAACACCAGATGTTCCAAGCCTTCCATCGAGGTGCTCAATCCCACCCGTGCCCCCGCCGGATGAGCACCACTGCATCGCCCCCACGCGGCACCGAGGCTCGACTCGACCCCGGCCCCTTGTTCAGCCTCCCGGCATGGCCCTCCATATCGATCCGAGCCTCACCCCAGCTCGTCTCGCCCCGTCCCTCGAACGGGTCTTCGCGCGTTCCGCTGAGAGGATTCTGAACCTCGAAAAATCCTGGCGCCCCGCCCAGGGCACACCTGTCTTCACCGTCAAGGGACGTTACACGTCTCGCGGCTGGACCGAATGGACCCAGGGCTTCCAGTTCGGCTCCGCTCTCCTTCAGTTCGACGCCACCGACGATCGCCGGTTCCTCGACATCGGCCGGCGCGGCACCGTCGAACGTATGGCGTCTCATGTCTCGCACGTCGGCGTCCACGACCACGGATTCAACAACGTCTCCACCTACGGAACGCTGCTCCGCCTCTCCAGCGAAGACCGGATCGATGCCAGCGACCCCGAACGGGATTTCTACCGACTCGCCCTCAAGGTCAGCGGCGCCATCCAAGCCGCCCGCTGGACCCGCCTCGCCGACGGCACCGGGTTCATCCATTCCTTCAACGGACCGCATTCACTGTTCGTCGACACCATCCGCTCGCTGCGCGCCCTGGTTGTCGCCCATCAACTCGGTCATGTGCTCATGGGCGAGCAGGACGCCCGGGTCTCGCTGTTGCACCGCGCGCTCGAACACGGCCTCAACACCGCCCGATTCAACCTCTATTACGGCGAGGGCCGGGACACTTACGACGTACCCGGTCGCACCGCGCACGAGGCGGTTTTCAACACGGTCTCCGGGGTTTTTCGTTGCCCGAATTCCCAGCAGGGATTCGCCCCGTTCACCACCTGGACCCGAGGCCTCGCCTGGGCCCTCTGTGGCTTCGCCGAACAACTCGAGTTCCTTGAGTCGCTGTCCGACGCCGAACTCAGCGACGCCGCAAGCCACCTGCCCTGGCCGTCGATTCCCAAATCCGCCACACCCCGGGAAGCCTGTCTCGCGACCTTCCGCCGTGCCGCCACCGTCACCGCGGAGTTCTATCTCGAGAACACCTGCACCGACGGCATTCCCATGTGGGACACGGGGGCCCCGAACCTGCATCGCCTCGGGCGGTACCTCGACAAACCGTCGGATCCGTTCAACGCCTGGGAGCCAGTTGATAGTTCTGCCGCCGCCATTGCCGCCCAGGGGTTTCTACGTCTGGCACGATGTCTCGGCACCCACGGGTCGCCCAAGACCGCGTTGGCCGCCCAACGCTACCGTCAGGCCGGGCTGACCATCACGCGAACCTTGGCTTCGGAACCCTATCTGTCCACCCAACCGCGCCATCAGGGACTCCTGCTTCATTCCGTCTACCATCGACCGAATGGCTGGGACCACATCGCCACCGGTCAAAAGATCCCCAATGGCGAGAGCTCCATGTGGGGTGACTACCACCTGCGCGAAGTGGCCCTCATGGTCCTTCGTGAAGCCCGGGATGAGGCGCCGTTTAGTTTCGTGACGGGAACACATTGACCCGAGCGACTGTCAAGCTTCGCGAAAGAATATCACGCGCGCGCCCCAGAGAGGCCGCGACGAGGGTCGGGAGATTGGGGTAGGCTCGCGGTGCCGTGGGTGAATCCAAGAAACCTCCCCATCCCAGCGGTTTCCTCCCGCCCCACGGTGGCTATGAAAACCTTCTGTCCTTCCAAAAGGCCCGCATCGTCTACGATGGCACTCTCCGCTTCTGCGAGCGCTTCGTGGACCGGCGCAGCCGGACCCATGATCAGATGGTTCAGGCAGCGCGCTCCGGCAAACAGAACATCCTGGAAGCCAGTCAGGCCAGTGGCACCTCCAAGGAAATGGAAATCAAGCTCACCAATGTGGCGCGGGCCAGCCTGGAGGAATTGCTGGAGGACTACCGGGACTTTATCCGTTCACAAGGCCTGACACCCTGGGACAAAGAATCCCGCGAGGCGCTGTTTGTGCGGCGGATGGGTGCACAGCCCGGCGTGAGCTACGAGACGTTTGGCAGCTATTTCGAGACCCGCCCCGGCCCTGTGGTGGCCAGCATCCTGATCTGCCTCATCCACCAGACCAACTACCTGCTCGACCGCCAGTTGGGCACCCTGGAGCGGGATTTTGTGCGGTGCGGAGGGTTGCGTGAGCGCATGACCCGGGCGAGGCGTGCTGTTCGAGGTGATGGGACGAATGGGACGAATGGGACCCATGAGACCAATGAAAATCACTAGAGCGCCACCCTAGGTCCCATAGGTCCCATAGGTCCCATAGGTCCCATAGGTCCCATAGGTCCCATAGGTCCCATAGGTCCCATAGGTCCCATAGGTCCCATAGGTCCCATAGGTCCCAT
>Ga0105048_10001753_pt1 | contig 34994 bp, 21 predicted proteins | sample MAT05_FD_78382 | JGI IMG/M metagenome (GOLD analysis project Ga0105048, IMG submission 78382) | Freshwater microbial communities from Lake Fryxell liftoff mats and glacier meltwater in Antarctica - MAT-05 | ecosystem: Environmental > Aquatic > Freshwater > Ice > Liftoff microbial mat | place... | reverse complement strand
GGCATTCACAGCCAGACCATCGCATTGGACGGGGCCGACGTGCTCGCCGATGTCGCCAAAGTCGGCTCGATGATGTTGTTTTTCAAGCTTTCCGACGGCCGCGTCGGCGCGGCGCGCCAGACTGCCGGTGTTTGGCGCTTCGAGGTGCTGAGTGATCCGGAAGACCAAAAACGCGTGTTTGCCTACTTCGATTCCTTGAGTAAACAGATTCGCCAGGGCTGGTTTGAATTACCCAACGCGCTCGCCGGAGGTGCCCGATGAACCGCGTTGCCAAACTCGCGCTGCTACTGGTGTGCAGCTATGCCAGTCTGTTGCCGGCCCAAAACGCTGCGCCGCCAACTGCAACGCCAAGCCCAGCGGCTCCGGTCACACCGGCGGCCCCAGCCGCAGCGCCGGTATCGGTCGATGAGGCCTATCGTAAAGAGTTCGCGTTTCTGTCGGCGCAAAAGCGCGAGTTGAGTGCGCAATTGGCGCAGCTCAAAGCCAGCGGAGCGCAGCAGCAAGCCAGCTTGAATGCCGAAGTGGGCAGCTTGGAAGCACGCGTGTTGGCACTCGATAGCGAGTCCGGCACGCTGCAGGAACAAGGCGTCGTGGCGGAAGAAACCTCGATTGCCAACCAAGAAACCAGCTCCTTGTTGGACGCCACGTTTGCCCAAGCCGGCGCCACCTTGGAAGGTTACGGCGTCGAACTACTGAAGTCCGACGCTTTTGCGGCATCTGCCGATGGCGACAAAACCGCGCAGCTGTTCAGCGCGGCTGATCAGGCGCTGGCAGCGCTATCGACCGTGCGTACCGAAGCCGGCGACTTTTTCTTAGGTGACGGCACCCAGGTGAAAGGCAAACTGGTGCGGGTCGGTAATATCGCGGTGTACGGCATCAGCGCACAGGGCTCCGGCGCTTTGGCGCCCGCCGGTGGTGGTCAGCTGAAACTGTGGCGTGATCCGGCCGCGGATATCGCAAAAGCGCTGGAGGCCGGCCAGAGCCCCGCCGTATTGAAGACCTATTTGTTTGAAAGCGCGGCAAATGCAGTCTCCGAGCCCAAGGTCGCGACCTTTTTCACGTGGATGGCTAAGGGTGGCCCGATCGGCTTCATCACCATTGGCCTCGGCTTCCTGGCGGGTCTGTTTGCGTTGCTGCGGGTGTTTTTCCTGCTGCAGGCCGGCGCCGCCGTGCAACCGATCATTGATAGCGTCGGTCCTTTGGTGAAACAGCGGCGGATTGCCGAAGCAATCGAAGCCTGCAAACGTCACAAGGGTTCGGCAGCGCGCGTGGTCACCGCGGCGTTGCGCAATCTGGATCGCGAGCGCGAACACTTGGAAGACATCATTTCCGAGTCAATCCTGCACGAAAGCACGCGCCTGAACCGGTTTGGCTCGGTCATCTTGATGATCGCCGGCGTGGCGCCCCTGCTGGGCCTGCTCGGTACCGTGACCGGCATGATTCAAACCTTTGATGTCATCACCGAATTTGGCACCTCCGATCCGAAGCTGTTAGCCGGCGGTATCGCCGTGGCGCTGGTGACCACAGAACAAGGTTTGTTGGTGGCGATTCCGTGCCTGTTGGTCGGCAATTTGTTGTCTGGTTGGGCCGATCGCATCAAGGACGACATGGAGAAAGGTGCGCTGAAGGTCATCAACCTGTTCCAGGAACAGCGCGATCTGGCCAAAGCGGCGTGAGCTTAGAAACCTTCGGAGCTCCAGGTCATGATTGGTGATCGCGTTGATAGTTTGCGCAGCGCCGCGGAGGCGATCGGCAACTATATGCAGCAAGGCGGCTTTGTCATGTGGCCGCTGCTGCTGTGCACGGTGGTGTTGTGGTTCACCTTAGGCTATCGCTGGATGTTGCTCAACCGTGGCTCGGACAAGAGCGTGCGCGTATTGATCAACAATTTTCTACGCGGTAAACCACGTAAAGCCAAAGGCATCATCGATAGCGCGATTGAGCGTGGCATTGTGTTGCAGGCGCAACGGCGCCCCTATTTGCGCGAACGCCTGGATGAGGCTTTCGGCGACTATTTAAGTGAAATCAAGCGCTACCGCATCACGATTAGCACCACGGTGTCGATTGCACCGCTGCTCGGCCTGCTCGGCACGGTGATCGGCATGATCGAGACCTTTAACTCGCTCGGCGATATGACTCTCTTCAGTCAATCCGGCGGCATTGCTGGTGGCATCGCCGTGGCGCTGTTCACCACGCAAATGGGGCTGATCGTCGCGGTGCCAGGCGTCATCTTAAAAAGCATCCTCGACCGGCGCGAGCGGCAGATCAAACACGATCTGGCGCAGATCAAAGACATTTTGTGCTCAGAACCCTATGAGCACGCGGAGTTCAAGGCATGAGTTTCAGACGTCACCAAGACAAGCCCGAAGAAGGGTCCATCGACCTCTCGCCGTTGATCGATATGACCTTTATTTTGCTGATCTTTTTCATGGTCAGCACGACCTTCGTCAAAGACATGAAAGTCGACATTGATCGGCCCGGCGCCACCTCCACCGCGGTCGCGTCGACCAAAGCGGCGCGTGTTTATGTGGACAAACAGGGGCAGACCTATATCGACGGCGAGCCAGTACAAATTTGGACGCTGCAGAGTCGTTTGCGCGAGCAATTGAAGGGCGGCACCAGCAAAAGCGTGCTGGTCGTGACCGATGAAATTGTGCCAGCGGGACGCTTGATCGAAGTGGTAGACCAAGCACGTCTAGCAGGCGCTGAGGATATCGGCGTGGCCACGTCGGTCGAAGCAGGCGAGGGCTGAGCGTGCGCTCACGCACCTCCATACGATGGGCGGTCGCGCTGGCGAGCATGCTATTTGGGCTGGCGCTGGTGTTGGGTTCAATCCTCTGGATGAACCGCAAGGGCGGTTTGCCCGGTGGCAGTGATGGTCGGCCGACCACGCAAATCAGTGCCGAAAAGCGCGAAAAACCGAAACCGACGCGCGAAGTGCAAAAACGCGAGCCGCCCAAGCGCCAACCGCGGCGCGCGCCCGCACCACCGTCTATGGGCGGCTCGGCACTGGCTGGGCTGGACTTTGGCATGCCGCAGTACGATTCCGAAGACCTGTCGGCGCTCGGCAATAATTTGCTCGGCGATGGCAAAGATGTGGTGATGACCGATTCCTCGGTCGATGTGCCACCGAAACCCATCATACAAACCGCGATTCCATACCCGATTCGCGCCAAAGCGCAAGGCACCGAGGGCTATGTGCTGCTCAGCGTGTTGATCAGCCCGACCGGGCAAGTCGAACGGGTCAAGGTTCTGGAGGCGCAACCCCCAGGCGTGTTTGAAGCGGCTGCCGAAGCCGGCGTGAAGAGCTGGAAATTTGAGCCAGCGCAGTACCAGGGCCAGGCGGTGCGCGTATGGGCTACCCAGCGAGTGAGGTTTGACCTGTCATGAGCTGTGCATCTGGCTTCCGATCGTTTTGTCTGGCCGCATGTTTGTTGGCGCTTGCGTTGCCGGCGCTGAGCAAGTCCGCCGACGAGCCCGATTACCTGGAACTGGCGGCGGTGCTTGCCTCTGACGGACATTATGACAAAGCCCAAATTGAGTTCGCCAAGATCGACGCGGCCGACCTTCAGCTCGACGCCATCAAGTACCACACGCTGGCCGGTTTGATTGCGCTGAATCAACAGCAGCCCGAAGCCGCGGTGAGTGCTTTTGAAAAGGCTATTGCGGCCGGCCAAATCGAGCCAACCATCTTTTTATATTTGGCGCAGGCGCAGTTTGGCTTGCAACGCTATGCAGATGTGTTGCGAACCTTAGATCGCGCAGGCGCCGCGTTCGACACCCTGGCCGCGGTGTTTTTGATGCGCGCGCAAACGCACTGGTTGCTCGGCAAACGCGAGCGCGCATTTGCGGTACTGGCCGACGGCGCGCTGCGTTTTCCCGGCAATAGCCAGTTTCTGCGCCGTGAAGTGTTTTTCCTGATGGAACTGGGTCTGTTTCAGGAGGCAGCGAAACGCGGTCAGCGCTATTTGGCGGTAGCCGAAGGCAAAGAAGAAGACTACGTCGCCATTGGCAATGCGCTGAAGCGCGCACGGCAGTTCGATGCCGCGCTGGGTTTTCTGGAAGCGGCCCGTTTGAAGTTTCCGAACAGCGAAAACGTCGTCAAAGTGCTGGCGGCGACCTACCTGGAGAACGGCTCACCCTTGGCGGCCGGCGAGTTGATGTATCGCGCCTCGCTCAACAATCCGGCGCTTAGACCAGAGGCCGCCGAACTGTTTAGGCGCGCTAAGTTGTACGCGCGGGCGCTGGCCGTGAACGCGCAGATCAATGATCAAGCGCTCAAATTGAAACAACGCCTCGGCATTCTGGTGGAACTCGGCCGTTTTGCTGAAGTGCGCAGTATGGAAAGCGCGTTGTTACGCACCCGTTTGTTGGACGACGAGGACGTGCGTTATGCGCTCGCCTACGCGCTGTTCAAAGAAGGCGATTTCGCCGCTGCTGAGGCGCATCTAGCCAAGCTAAGCAAACCTGATTTGTTCCGCAAAGCCACCGAGTTACGGCAATCCATGCAGGAGTGCGCCGCCGAGCGCTGGCGCTGCGCTTGAGCGCGAAGCGGATCCATCTGTTTCGGGCCTTTTGCGATTAAAGCGGTTTTTCAATGACATGCAGTGCGTTTTTTAGTGCGACGGGTGTCGCGATGAGCGCCTGCATTGACCTTTCGAGCGGGTGAGACGACGATGCCAACTATCCAATCACCACGCAAAACTCTGCTTGCCGCGTTGCTGTCGGTGGCGCTGAGCGCGCACGCGCAGCAGCGTGCCGCGGTCGATGTGTATGGCTTCGACGCGATCGCCGGACCTACCGCCGACTTTTTGGTGCGCATCGATGGCGTAGAGCAGAAGCCGAACGCCTACGGCACGCTGCGTTTGGAGCCCAGCCCAGGCGAACATGTGATCGAAATCCTGCGCGCCGGCAAAGTGCTAAGCACGCTCAACCTGACCACCGGTGCCGGTGAAATCGCCGAGCTGATCGTCAATTTCGAAACCGATGGGCGCGCTACGGTAAGTCTGGAAAGCTCGGCGCAAGCGACCCGCGATCTGGTCGAGAAAGTCGAAATCGCCGATCCGGGTGTGCTCGAAGGGCAAATCATCAACGCCGAAAATGGCCAGCCCATCGCTGGCGCGCGCATTTACATTGCGGGCACCCCGCTGGATGTAACCAGCGATGCGCAAGGCCGTTTTCGCGCAGAAGTGCCCGGTGGCAGTTATTCGGTATCGGTCCTGGCGCCCAGTTTTGCATCGCAAACGCTGGACGCGGTCGCCATTCCGGCCAAGGGTAGCGCCAGGCGCGATATCGAAATGACGCCGGCCGGTTTGGAGCTGCCCGAGTATGTGGTGGTCGAGCCCTTTGTCGAAGGCTCGTTGGCGGCTTTCGTGGAAGAGCGGCGCACCTCCGCGGCGGTGACCGATATTCTCGGCGCTGAACAGATTTCACGTGCCGGCGATTCCGATGCCGCCGGCGCGCTTAAGCGCGTGACCGGTTTGACCTTGGTCGACGGCAAGTTCGTTTATGTCCGTGGCCTCGGCGAACGCTATTCGAGTACGCTGTTGAATGGCGCCCAGGTTCCAAGCCCAGATCCCACCAGGCGCGTGGTGCCACTTGATCTTTTTCCGACCGAGGTTCTGCAGGGCATCGTCGTGCAGAAGACCTATTCGGCCGATATGCCGGCCGAATTTGGCGGTGGCACGATCCAGTTGCGCACCCGCGGCGTGCCTGAGAGTTTCTTTCTGCGCGCATCGACGACGCTTGCTTATGCCGATGGCACGACTGGCAAACCCGGACTGCGCTACGATGGCGGAAACGCTGACTGGCGCGGGCGTGACGGTGGCGAACGTTATGCCCCAAGCGTGTTTGGTCAACCGCGCCTACCGATCGACCCGACGCAGTTACAAGCGGCCGGTCGGGAACTGGCGGCGTTGGGTTACAGCACGCGCGAGCAATCCTTACCAGCCAACGGTAGTCTGGGTATCGGGATGGGTGATCAATTTATTTTCGGTGATAGCGGCATTAGTTTGGGTTATATCAGCGCAGTGCGGTACGCCCACAGTTGGGATGATCAACTCGAACAGCGCAATACCTACAGTATTTTCCAAAATGGTTTGATTCCGGCCGAGGATTTCACTCGGCGCAGTACCGAACGCAATATTGACAGCAGTATCTTTGCTGCAATCGGCCTGCGTATAGGCGAACAGCATTCGATCAATTTTACCGCCACGCGTCTACGCCAGACCACCGATGATGCGCAGATCGACGAGGGACTGACCAGTTCCGGAAATATTGACCGCATCACCCAACTCGAGTGGGTGGAAAACGCGCTCGACACGCTGCAACTAGACGGTGAACACAGCTTTCCGCAGCTTGGCGATCTTTACGTTAAATGGCAGGTGACGGACGCCGATGCCTCGCGCTACTCACCGAATACGCGCGAGTTCCGATTCACTTTTGATGAATTGCTGCAGGATTTCACTTTTGAGAGTTTTAATCAGCAGCGTTTCGATCAACTTGATGATGCCGCTCAGGACTACGGCCTGGATTTACGCAAGCCCCTGAGTCTGGGTGCCGTGGATTTGACCGTGCAGGCGGGTGGCGCACTTCTGGAACGCGATCGCATCTCAAGCATCCGCCGATTCCGCTTTTCTGGGCGCCGCCCGCAGGGCCCGATCTTCAATTTTCAGGATCTCTTGCAACCTGGGAATATCGGTCCGAACGGCTTGCGCGTGGAGGAAGGAACACTGTCGTCCGACAACTACAGTGCAACGCAAAAATTGCAGGCCTACTATCTGATGTTTGATACCAGTTGGCGTAGCTTTCGGCTCAACTTAGGCATGCGTCGCGAGGATATGTTGCAGCAAGTGACCACGGTGCGCCCTTTCGACCCCAACGCTGAGCCGGAAATTGGGTTATTGGACACGAGTGATGATTTGCCGGCGGCGGCATTTACTTGGTCCTACTCGGAAAAAGCGCAAGTGCGACTGGCCTATAGCACCACACTGTCGCGCCCCGACATACGCGAACAAACGCGGGCCAACTTCGTTGATCCACTGCTGGATGTGCGTGTCGAGGGAAATCCAGATCTGCAACAAGCGGAAATTAAAAATATCGATATACGTTGGGAATATTATTTCAATAGCCTTGAGAGTTTTTCAGTTGCATTATTCAGCAAGACATTCACCAACCCTATCGAGTTAGTCAGCGTCCCAGCATCCGGCAATTTGTTGCAGATTCGAAATGCGGATAGTGCGACCAATGTCGGGGTTGAGTTCGACCTGTATAAATCTATGGCGGAAATTGGCCAATTACAGATACTCCCGAACTTCCTTGCAAATGTACCCTGGTCCGACTTGTACGTTGGCGCCAACTATGCGCGAATCGATTCGGAAATCGATCTGGGTGAAAATCAAGGCATTCAGACCAATGCCTTGCGCCCACTGCAAGGCCAGTCCAAATATGTCGCTAATGCCTCGCTCTCTTATCAGCATCCCGAGGGCAAATCCGAAGCGACGCTCTTGTATAACGTTTTCGGCGAGCGTATTTCACGAGTTGGCGTTAGTGGTTTACCCGATGTGTTTGAGCAACCTTTTGGCCAATTGGATTTCACCTTGTCGCATACGCTGCCTTGGCCCAATTGGAAGTTCAAGATGCGTTTGCGCAACCTGCTTGACCCCGAAGTTCGCTTCACTCAGGGCGGCGAACCCACACGCAGCTACCAAAAGGGGCGAGACATCGCACTATCGCTGGAATGGAAGTATTGAGCAGCGGCCTCCATGACACTGTCATGAAGCTGCAATCTAGCTGCACGGGCGCTGCAACAATGGCGTCCTAGCGTAGGGGTTCCCGTCGAAGTGTTCGGCGCGTATCCTCAAACTCTGGAGCATTTCATGCTTTCCTTCCGCAAGTCCCTGCTCGCAACTTCCTGCGCGCTAGCGTTCGCGGCCTCGGCCAATGCGACCATTGTCACCGAAGCCTTCGACGGATCATGGATCGATGTCAACGCAATCGGCCAGAACAAAGGTCTGCTGCTGGACATTCTCCCCGACCAAAATGTTGCCTTCGGCACTTTCTTTACCTATGCCAATGACGGCACGCAGATCTGGGCGGTGGTGCAAACCACGCTGGTCAACGGCCAGAACACTTACAACAACGTGCCGGTGCTGCGCTTCACTGGCGGCAGCTTCAGCGCAGCAGGAACACCGGTGTCGAGCACATTGGGTACGGCCACTATCGCCTTTTCCTGCGGCAGCATCAGCCTCAACCTGACGCCAGCCGCAGGCTCGAACCTGGCGCCGGCCAACTTCACGCTGCTGCCCTCCTTGGGCCTGAAGAAGCTCACCACCGGTCAGTGTAACGATCCGCTACCGCAGTGCCCGACGGGTACCACCCCGGTCGGTGACGATTGCCAACTGCCCAACATCATTACCGGCACTTTCTTCTTGCCGGCTGGCAAGAAGTACATCATCCGTGGCCAAGTCGTGGTCGAGAACAATGCTCGACTGGTGATCGCGCCCGGGGTAACGGTGCAGGGTTCTACCAATCGCAGTTCACCGAACTTCCTCGCAGTTAAAATCGGTGGCCGCATGTACGCCGAAGGCACCGCACAGCAGCCGATTACCTTCACCGGTCCGGACGCCATTCCGGGATCCTGGGCCGGAATAGTGCTCAATGGTCGCTCAATCTGCAACGATGCCACCGCTAACCAACGCTGCCAATTTGAGGCTGTTCCGGAGCTGCAGTACGGCGAAGTGCCGCCAGTGACCAACGACAGCTCAGGCGCTTTGCGTTATGTGCGCATCCTCTGGGCCGGTCAGCAGATCGCCCCGAACGAGGAACTTAACTCCTTGACGCTCAACGGCGTCGGCTCGGGTACGGTGATGGAATATGTCCAGGTCGATGGCGGCCTCGATGATGGCTTCGAAATGTTCGGCGGCAGCATCAACGGCACACATCTGGTGTGTTCGAACATGGGCGACGATTGTTTCGACTTCGATCAGGGCTACAACGGTAAGATTCAGTTTGCGCTCGGCTGGCAGGGTAGCAATTCGGATACCGGTTCGGACTCGAACGGCTTGGAATCCGACAACGATAATCCGGCCAGCGACAAACTGCCGCGCACTCAGCCGTCCGTGTCGAACCTGACCTTGGTGGGCGCCGGCACCGTTGGCAACGAAGGCATGCGTATCCGTCGTGGTTCGGGTGGCAATTATTCCAATGTGGTGGTGACCGGCTATCGCGACCGTTGCCTCAATCTGGTTGACGCACAGACCTACGCGCTGAGCTCGGCGGCGCAGAGCGGCAGCACGCTGACCATGACCCAATCTTTCGTGGGCACCTGCACCGGTGGCCCTTTTGAAGACAACGCTGCTGCCGCGTATCCGGTCAGCGCGTGGTTCAACGCTGGCGCCGGCAATGGCAGCGGTGCAGCTTTGCTGACCGGCTTTTTGCCGCAGGCAGCATCACCGGTATTGCTTGGTGGCCAGGCATTGAGCGATTCCTTCTTCCGCCCGACCAACTATCGCGGTGCTTTCGCGGGCCCGAATGGCAATTGGACCGCTGGCTGGACTGTCAATATCCCACGCTAAAACGCAAAGTAAGACTGCAAAGGCCGGTCTGTTTTCCACGGCGCGGGGTTAGGTTGGATGCCCCAATTGTTCGATTGATACTCAGATCCGAGCAACAAACCCGGATGGGCGCGAGGTGACTCGCGCCCATTTTTTTGCTGACACGCACCGGCCTTTTTTGACCCTCGTGCTAGTGTGCTGTCCACCACACGAGTGAGAGCGACATGCAAAGCCGATTACGGTTAACATCCGGGCCCTTTTTCCCCGCCCGATGGCTCTGATAAAGCGCGCATGGCCAAGAATCTGCTAATCGTCGAGTCACCGGCGAAGGTCAAAACCATCAACAAAGTCCTCGGTAAGGACTTTCAGGTGATGGCCTCGTACGGGCACGTGCGCGATCTGCCAAGCAAAGATGGCTCGGTGGATACCGAACACGATTTTGCGATGGCTTATGAAGTCATCGACCGCAACGAAAAACATGTTGATGCGATTGCCAAGGCCGCCAAGACGGCGGACGCCATCTATCTGGCGACCGACTTGGACCGCGAGGGGGAAGCCATCTCCTGGCATGTGTACGAGATCCTGAAGAAAAAGAATCTGATCGGTGAGCGCAGCATCCACCGCGTGACCTTCTCGGAAATCACCCCGAAAGCGATCAAAGAGGCGATCGCCCATCCGCGCTCGCTGTCGATGGATCTGATCAACGCCCAGCAGGCGCGCCGCGCGCTGGATTATTTGGTCGGCTTCAACTTGTCGCCGTTGCTCTGGAAGAAAGTGCAGCGTGGGTTGTCCGCTGGGCGCGTGCAAAGCCCGGCGCTGCGCATGATTGCCGAGCGCGAAGAGGAAATCGAACGCTTCGTTGCGCGAGAATATTGGTCGATCGACGCCGATTGTTTCGCCAGCCAAGCCTTTGGCGCCAAACTGACGGTGCTCGGTGGCAAACGCCTAGATCAGTTTGATTTGAACGATGAGGCCAAAGCGAGCGCCGCGCGTGACCGCGTGCTGGCCGGCGCTTTGACGCACAAGCCGCAAGGCAAAGGCGCGCTGAAAGTAGCCGATGTGCAGCGCAAAGACCGCCAGCGGCGCGCCGCGCCGCCGTTCACCACCTCTACTCTGCAGCAAGAAGCCGCGCGCAAACTCGGTTTTGGCACGCAACGCACCATGCGCATCGCGCAAGGCCTGTACGAAGGCGTGGATGTGGGCGAAGGTGGTCAGATTGGTCTGATCACCTATATGCGTACCGACTCGGTGAGCTTATCGAATGACGCGCTGGCTGAATTGCGACAGGTGATCGTGCGCGAGTTCGGTGCGGACAAATTGCCAGCAGCGCCGCAGGTCTACAAGACCAAGAGCAAGAATGCGCAGGAAGCGCATGAGGCGATTCGTCCATCCAGCGCTTTGCGCACGCCAGCGTCGATTGCCCGCTATCTGAATCCAGATCAGCTGAAGCTCTACGATCTGATCTGGAAGCGCACCGTTGCCTGCCAAATGAAACCCGCGCTGTTAAATACGGTCAGCGTCGATCTGCAAGCCGCCAAAGGCGATTTGCTGCGCGCCAGCGGCACCACCATCGTCGAACACGGCTTTTTGGCGGTGTACGAAGAAGGTCGCGACCAGAAAAACGAAGACGATGAAGCGGGCAGCAAACTGCCACCGTTGACCATCGGCCAACTGGTGGATCTGAACGATCTGCGCGCCGAGCAACACTTCACCGAGCCACCACCGCGTTATTCGGAAGCCAGCCTAGTCAAAGCGCTAGAAGAACATGGCATTGGTCGCCCGTCGACCTACGCCAGCATCATTCAGGTGCTACTGGCGCGCGAGTACGTGACTCTGGAGAACAAACGCTTCCAACCGACCGACGTTGGCCGGGTGGTCGCGAAATTCCTGTCGGGTCACTTCACCCAGTACGTCGATTACGAATTCACCGCGCGCTTGGAAGATGAACTAGACGCAGTAGCGCGCGGCGAGAAAGATTGGGTGCCGGTATTGCGCGAGTTCTGGGTACCGTTCAAGGCGCTGGTCGACGAAAAAGACAGTTCGGTATCACGCACCGAGGCCACCCAAGGCCGCGTTTTGGGTATCGATCCAAAATCCGGCAAAGAACTGTCCGTGCGTCTGGGTCGTTTTGGGCCCTTTGTGCAGATTGGCGTCAAAGAAGACGAAGACAAACCGCGTTTTGCCTCGCTGAAAGCCGGGCAAAAGATGGATTCGATCACCCAGGAAGAGGCGCTCAAGTTATTCGAGATGCCTCGTCAGCTCGGCCAAAGTGCCGAAGGCGAAGCGATTTCGGTGGGTATTGGCCGTTTCGGGCCGTTTGTCAAAGCCGGCAGCACTTACGCTTCGATTCCCGCAGGCTTAGATCCGTGGGAGATTGACCTTGCCACCTCGGTGGACTTGGTGCGCGCCAAACGCGAAGCCGCCGCCAACAAGGTGATCAATAGTTTCCAGGACGGCGCCATCCAAATCCTGCGTGGCAAGTTTGGCCCGTACATCACCGACGGCGCCAAAAATGGTCGCATACCCAAAGATGTGGAGCCCGAATCGCTAACCGAAGCCGAATGTTTGGCCATCCTTGCCACCGCACCAGCCAAAGGCGCCGGTAAAGGTCGATTCGGTCGCAAAAATGGCAAGGTAGAAGCGCCGCGCAAAACCAAAACGGTATCCGAAAAACCGCCAAAGGCTGCGCCCAAGAAGGCCGCAACCGAGAAGCCAGCCAAGAAAGCCGCCGCTGACAAACCGGCTGCCAAAAAGCCTGCGGCAAAAAAGGCACCAGCGAAGAAAGCCGCCGCGAAGAAAACCGCCACGCGCAAAGCCACAACGGCCAAAGCCAAGTCGCCCGCACGCAAGAGCGCGTAGTGGGAGTAAAAAAAGCGGTGAGCCCTAGGCCCTTGCTGCACTGGTGCTTGTTGCCCGCTGGAGAGTTTGGCCTTGACCGGCTTTGATTCATTGATGGCCGACCGTGCTCCGATGTCACGCAGGCCTGCGGCCAACGTGACCTACAAATCAACGCGTCAGGCTAACTTTGCTGAGAATCTTGGTCGCCCCGGCGCGCTTATTCGCGCATCAAACTGGGCGGCATCAGTCGTAGGTCACGTTGCCCGCAGGGCTACGTGACAGTGCTCCGATGTCACGCAGGCCTGCGGCCTACGTGACCTACGCATGAACGCTGAAGAAATTGCATTAAAATCATTTGCTTGCGGTATGTTTGGTGAGAGCTACCTGCTGCGGATTTATCCGGTCAATCAATCCCCAGCTTTTTCAACCGGTAACGCAAGGCTCGAAAGGTGATCCCCAACTTCTTTGCAGCGGCGGTTTTGTTGTAGCGGCATTCTTCAAGCGCCTTGTTGATTGCCTCGCGTTCCAAGGTGTCGATGTAGTTTTCTAGTCCCACGCGTTGTGCGACTGGAACGGCACTGGCGATTGAGGAACCAGCCACCGCAGGCGCGGCTTCTACGTTACCCGGTGCCCGTGGTGCCAGCTGCAGATCTTCGGCACGAATCATATCGCCATCACTGAGCGCGACCGCCCGTTCCAAAATGTTCTCCAGTTCGCGAACATTGCCGAGAAAATCGTACTGCTGCAGCGCCAGCAATGCATCGGGCGCCAATTTGGGCCGGGAAATCGACCATTCCGGCGCTAGTTTGTCGAGATAACGCTCAGCCAACGGCGCGATGTCCTCGCGCCGATCACGTAACGGCGGCATGCGCAGTTCAATCACATTGATTCGGTAGAACAAGTCCTGGCGGAATTCACTGGTGTCGACCAAGCGCGCTAGATCCTTGTGCGTAGCGCTGACAATGCGCACATCGACCGGAATTTCGCTGCGCGCACCAATCGCCCGTACCGACTTTTCTTGAATCACGCGCAATAGCTTGACTTGCATGTGTTGCGGTAATTCGGCGATCTCATCCAGAAACAGCGTGCCGCCGTGCGCGGCTTGAATCAGCCCATCTTTGTCACCATGTGCCCCAGTGAAGCTGCCTTTTTTGTGGCCGAAAAACTCACTTTCCATCAGTTCAGTCGGGATGGCCCCGCAATTGACCGGCACAAAGGGTCCAGCGCTGCGCGGGCCCTGTTCGTGTATTGACCGCGCGGCCAATTCTTTGCCGACGCCTGACTCACCGGAAATCAACACCGGCGCCTGGCTGCGCGCTAGTTTTTGGATGGTGGCACGCACACGTTGCATGGATGCCGAATCACCAAATAAGCGAGGCTCCGCGGCGCCACCGGGGTGCCGCTCGGCGCGCAACTTGAGTGCCGTTTTGACCAGATTGCGCAGCACGTTCAAATCGACCGGCTTTGATACACAGTCAAAAGCACCCGCGCGCAGTGCCTGCACCGCTGCCTCGGCATTGCCGTAGGCGGTGATCATCGCCACTGGCGTATCCGGGTGCTGGCGCGACATTTGTTCGATGAATTCGTGACCATTGCCGTCGGGCAGACGCATATCGGTGAAGCACAAATCAAAATTGTGCTTAGCAAGCAGGGCCTTAGCCTCAGCCAAGCTGGCCGCCGCATGCACGACCAAGCCTAAGCGAGTCAATGTGAGCGTTAACAGTTCCCGGATATCAGCCTCGTCATCGAGGATGAGTGCGTTACCCTTCTCCATACAAGCAGCTCCACAAAAGTCCGTGCGAGGATAACGCGACGGCAGGGCCTAGTAGTCCGTTTCACCCAAACAATGCCATGAAACGGCGTCTTTTTCCGCATGGCGGCGTTGCTCGTCGTTGCCATAGTGCCCACTATGACGCCTCCTCGCGCCTTGCCCTGGGGAAAAACCCGTCCGTTTCATTCAACACGGTTTTGATGAAACGGACTACTAGCAGCCTGTCGGACTTTGCGCGTGAGATGCGTTGTGTGGCGCAACGGATGGCTGCAAGGCGGGGCGCGCAGCCATGGCTCTTCCACTGGCAAGGGTCGCAACGCCACAGACGTTCAACCCGAAGGGCCGGAAGCGCTTTTGGCATAGCGCAGACTCGAATGTAGAGCTCAAGCCTGCAAAATCAATTCGAGAATGAGTAGAAATGATCGCCAAAAGGACTTCCGGCGCACTCGCGAGGAAAGTCCGACAGTGCTAGCTAGGTGGCGAAGGTCTACTCAACCACGCGTATTAAGCGTGCAAAGGGGTCTGCATTGGCGCTTGATCGCCACTCTGCCACCGGCTGGTAGCGCAGTCCGTTGACAGTCATCGGGTAATTTGCGCCACCGGCATGCGAGCCGTCCCAAACATCAATGGCCAGCGCGTACGAACAGGCTTTGCTGGTCCATGCAAATGGCACTGGACTATCCAAAATTACCCGCGCGCTGCGCAGCTTCAGCAAATTTGGCCAAGTGGCCAAAACACAGTCTGTAGCCGGCACGAGTCGATCAAGCTCACCGGCCACCTGTAGCACGCGAGCTAGATGATCAACCGCTTGCGGGGCCGTAGCAGCGCCGCGCAGACTGGCTATCGCACTGCGTAAATAAGGTCGTTGGGATTCAGGGACTCGCCGGTGGCCGCCATCCAACATCGGCAAAATTGCGCACGCCCACACCAGTGCCAACGCCAGCAGGGCCAACAAACGGGCCGCCCAACGCGGTGGGTAAGGCCTTTGACTCTCTAAGGCGGGCTCGGGGGCCGCGGGTTGTTGCGACTTGGCCCAAGGCAATAGCGCATACAAAACAACCAAGGGCGCCAACGGTGCGACCAAGCGGTCAAAGTGCAGTGGAAATGGCCACGCCACCAATACGCAAAAAAGGATCAGCGTCACCGCACCCATCAACTCAGCCCGCAAGCTGGCGCCTAGCGCCTGCGCCAAGGCTGCTAGCAATAACACCGACCCTATTCCGGCGCGCAGCAAATCAGGCAATGCTGCAGGGGTCAATGAACTGGCTAGATGGGCCCATTGCGTCCAGGCCAATTTCAATACACCGGGTGGCAACTGGGCAAACTGTTGCCACGTCCACCCCAGATAGCTGTCTGCCGCGCTTCCGTGCATCCCTTGATAGAGCTTCCACAAGACCAGCGGTGCGATCGCAATGCTCATGCCCAAGAGCCAATGTCGCCGAGACGGAACCCGTGTCCACATCCACCAAGCCAAAGCCACCAACAAGGGATAACCCAAACTGCGAGTCAGACACAGCAGACCGAAAAGCAGTGCAATCCACACGAAACTCCAGCGACGCAGGGCCAATGGATCAGCCAACCGGCACGCCAATAACAACAGGGCGACAAACAGAGGTTCTGAAATCAGATCAAATGACCACGGATAGAGCCAGGGCAGCGTCAGGCTATAAGCACAGGCAGCCATGGCCAGTGGCGGCTTGAGATAGCGCCAATACAAAGCCACCATGCTGAGCAAAGCCAGTAGGACACTGACAAACTGGCCGATGTTGGCGGCGCGCAGCCCAGAAGCATCGGTGTTTGGACCAAACATCGACAAAAAAGCCGGATAGCCAGGCGGGAACCTCGTTTCGCTCAAAATCGACCAGCCATGCGCCGCGGTCGGATCGCCACTGCCAAGGTGCAGGGCCTGCGCCATCCAGAAGTACACTAGCGAATCGGTCATGCTGAGCCCAATCATCGACCAGGGATAGCCGACCAACGCGAAGCCGATCAGCCAACAAGCAAAACTGGCTAACAGGGCTAGCAGCACCGCCCGATCAACAGCATCTGAGCTGGGGCTTACTGCGTTCCTTACTGTCACACCGTTTGCTTCCGCCATCAGTTCAGCCTCAAGGATTGGGTTTGCTGTCAGAAACAACTGGTTCATCGTCAAATCGGGCACACTCGCTCAGACCGCAACGCCGAAGCACGCGGAAAGCAATAACTTGCGCAGTTTCTGGGAAATTACTCCAGCCAAAAAGTCTAGCGGCGTTGCTCTCATCAATGGAACCTCTCGCAATAAACGGCGCTGTGTTCGGCAAACTGGCAACAACAATATGCGGCGCCTGGGCATGCTCTCCAGTAATTCGGTAGCCACCGGGTTCGCGAGCCAGCGTAATGATCTCAGCGATGGCAAGGAGCTGAAAAAAGCCTTTATCCAAACCCCCGTAATTGTTAGGCAAAAACGGCTTTGTTCGTATTACCAAGCCGTTAGTGAGCAGCCAAATATCACCCAGCATTACTCGATTAGCAGTTACTTCCAGAGTGCTCTTGATTTGCCAATAGCGATCTTCCGGGAAACCAAATAAAGATACGATCGAACCAGGCGAGATATGCGAAATTCGATGGTATCGATCGCCAAAATAAGCCTGCCCTTCCGGGGAAACGAAACTGAGCGGCCCGCCCATGATCAGGCGCGCGGGGAGTGTCCCGTTGCTAGGCAAGGGCGCAAGAAAATCGAGCATAGCTTGCCGGTAATAAGGTTCGCGCAAACGTAAGGCTTCAGGTAATGCCAATCCTACGCCCATCAATAGCAAAGAAACAACGAATAACCGATAAACCCCGCGCCGGAGCAAAATCTCGCGGACAACCGGCACCATTAACACAGCATTGAATGGCGCGAGAAAAGCGAGATAACGAACTTCCTTGTAGGGCGTCAAATGCAACATCAATAAGATGAATAGCCAAACCAGCGCCAGCAAACGCATAAAAGAAGACCCGCGCAGCAGCGCAAAAAATACACCTGGCAGTACCAATAGCACCGCCAGGATGCCGTAGGCCCAGAGATTGCGCAAATAAATCCACGGGTAAAAGACCTGCCAGCCGCCGCCTTCGACCTGGTAATTCTCATTAATTGCCTCGATTTGCAACCAAGGCCGCAACAAAAACGCTTCATGGCCGTAAGGCCCTTTCAGCACCAGGGCATAAACAATCCAAGTAAGCGCGCCACTCAGCATCGCCGCAGCCAACAGTCCGCACGCCGCACGCCACTTGTTTCTGTCCGCAGCTTGAGCGAGCAGCAAAATCGCTAAGGCCATGACGATACCAATCCAGACCAAGGCATAGGTCTGCTTGGTTAGGGCCAAACCCGCACCTAACACCACCAACATGCACCAGCGGCGCATGGTTGGCGAATGTAGTTGCTGATCCGCCAAAAACACCATCCACAAAGCGAAAACGCCCGGAAAGATGTCCAAGTTCAAGAACGGGGCATAACTAAAAAAGACCGGGGTCGCGATCGCCGCGACATAGGCAATTAATGTGGACAGGTCCCGGCCCTGGATACGGGTCAACAAGATCCAGCACGCAACCAAGTAGCCCAAGTGAAACAAGGCCATCAATGAGTGCGCAATGCGCACATCCAAAGGGTGCATGCCGAGCGCTTGACTGAGCAGCTGAGCGGGCATCAATACGAAGGCCATCAAGGGGCCGCGATTCAGGAAATAGACGTCTGTGTCACCCAAAAAATAGAGGGCGTTGGTCAAACCAGCGTAGCCGTCATCGAAGTCGATATTGACTTGAATCAAACTCCAGGCGAGCCAAGTACCGATCAAAAATAGGACCAGCCGGAATAGCCAGTTGATCTGCTTTGACGTCAACATTGGCGAACTTTCCATTGGCCTGCCTTGCAATATGCCGCAAGGCGCGACACGCGTTGTGGTGGATCATATCAACGGCAGAATCTGGCGGCACTTGAGCACGTGTGGCTGATCATTGGCGGCGCCGAGGCGGATGCGCGTCGCAAATTTGCGCAGTTGGCAGCCATGAGCGTGGCGGGCAACTCAAAACCGCAGCCAGCATCAGGCCAGCGGCTGTGCGCCACATCCGGGGGTCCGCATTTTGAGCCAACACTAACAAGGGCACGATGACGACGATGCAAATCCAGACCAGGGCAAAGCTCTGCTTGATTAAGGCCAGCACAGCGCCCATCAGGACCATCGCCTACCAACGACCAAGCGACGGGATTCGAAGTTGCGCATCCGCCAAGTACACCATCCACAAAGCCAGAAATCCCGGAAAGATGTCGTGGCTCAAAAAGGGCGCGTAGCTGAAAAAGACCGGAGTAGCCAGTGCAGCGGTGTAGCCCACGAGGGTGCTCAGGTCACGGCCATGTAAACGCACCAATATCACCCAGGTGCCAATCAGATAAGCCAAGTACAGAATTGCCATGAATGCATGCGCAACTCGCACGTCCATGGGGTGCAGACCCAGCGCACTTTTCAAAATCTCCGCAGGCATCAGGAGTATGGCCAGCAACGGCGCACGGTTTGAGTAGTAGTGCTCACTCTGTCCAAGATGGAAACAGGCGTTAGTCAACGTCGCGTATCCATCATCAAGGTCGATGTTGACCTGAATCACACTCCAGGCGAGCCATGCACCCATCAGGAACAGCAGCGCCCCGAACAGCGCGTTTACACTATTCGGGTTCATTTTCTGTGGGATGCGCATCGGCCAGATGTTCCGCAACAGTGCGCTTGCGGCACGTTGGAAAGCATAACAAGTGTAGCCGCAGCACAGAGCGCTACGCGGATTCCGGCGGTGGTGGCAGCCGTGGCAACACTGGTTTTTCAGCTACGCGACAAGTGCGGCATCAAAACGCCTGCCGTTAAGCCACCAAATCGCGCTGCGGTACCGCCAGTTGACATCTGAAACAACTGCCCCCGCCTGGCACGTTAACGTATTCGATGCTGCCTTGGTTGGCGCCGAGCAACTGTTTGCAAATGTACAGGCCTAGACCAGTGCCGTCGGCGCGGGTGGTGAAAAAGGGCTCGAAGAGTTGCCGTTGTAGGGCCACTGGAATGCCGGGGCCGCGATCAATGATTTCGATCAGCGCGCCTTGGCTGGGATTGGGCTGGCGGATGCGCAGCGTGACGTCGGCGGGCTGATCGGGCTGGCGGCCATGGCGAATGGCGTTACGCAGCAAATTCCACACCGCTTGAGTCAGCTGCGAAGGATCGACCAAGGCGCGCGCGTCACGCTGGTCGACGACCAAACGCAGCTGATCTTGACCTAGCGGTTGCGCCTGTTTGAAATCGTTTATGAGTCCATGACCCCACGGCGACAGATTCACGCATTCTGGACGCGAGCGTTCGCGGCGCGATAGCTGCAGCACGTTTTCAACGATGCCGTTCACGCGACCACAGTGATTCATGATGATTTCAATAAGACGCCGGTCGGTATCCGGCATGTCTTCGGATTCGGCCAACAATTGCGCAGCGTGGCTGATCGCACCGAGTGGATTGCGTACTTCATGCGCAATGCTGGCCGACAAGCGGCCCAACGACGCCAACGTCAATTCCTCGGCGCGTCGATAGACCATGCTCTCGTCTTCCAGAAAACACAGCGTGGCGGCATCGTCTTCACCGCCCAAGCGGGTAAAACGCGGCACTACCGCCGGCACGCCTAGGGCAATCTGGATCGGCACATTATTGTGTTTGCCGGTGGTCAACCAGTAACGCCAGCGGTCGTAAAGGTCCGCAGACAGCTTGCGAATGGTGGTTTCACTGCTCGGCGGCGTGCCCAGCAAGTACCAACCTGACTCGTTGAAGCGCCGCACCTCACCTTGGCCATCCAGGACCAAGATGCCGGTGCGCATTCGTTGAATAATCAACTCATTGATTTGCGCCAGATTGGCGATATCTACGCCTTGCCGCTCGGCGAGTTCCTGACTTTCCCGGGTCATCCGGCCCAGCCAATAGAAGATCGCCACGGTCAAGAAAAACGCGGTTCCCAACAACGCCGCTTGCGCCAAACTGCGGCCGCTGGAGCGTTCGACAGCGAGCGAATAGAAGGATTCGGACAACAAGGTGCAGCAGGCCACTGCGGCCGAGAAAAACGCCAAGCGGCCCGGCAATAACAGCGCCGCCATCGCAACGGTAATGAGCAGCAAAACGCCAACGCCGCTCGATAAACCGTCGAAAACGAACAGTAACAAGCCGCCCATCACCAAATCACAGCTCACCCCGAGCAAGGTCAGCCGCGTAATGCCCAAGCGGCGTGCTTCCGTGGTGGCAAAAATGGCGCCCGCAGCGAGCGCGTAGATGAGCACGCCGACTTGACCCGCGCGCAGCAGGGACCCGGTCAAATTGAAATACTGAGGCCCAAGCGTAGAGAGCAGCAGCAGACCAAAGGTCAACGACACCAACAATCGATACAAATTGAACAAACGCAGCTCGTACCAACGCAACTCTTCCGGTGAAGGCGGCGTATCGTGGCGGCTGATACTGGAAAAGCGCATGAGTTTTTGCGCAAATGGGGTGCGATCTGAACTATAGCACCGCGATTTTGCTCGTCAGAACGTGCTTGTGCAGGCATGCTCGGCGCCGCGCCAGCATTTCGTGCTGCGCTAGCGCAGAAAATCGCGTATCGCTACTTGGCGCGGCGCGGTGCTTTCATCACAATACGCGCCACTTTGGGCAGGGCACGCGCCTATGCCAAATGCTCCGCCCACGCGCGCTTTTGATCAGGAGACAGGATGAACTTCCACGAGTACCAAGCGAGGGAACTGTTCGCACAGTTCGGGATACCGGTGCCGCAGGGCGCGATAGCCAGCACCCCCGACGCCGCCGTTGAAGCGGCCCGCCAGATGGGCGGTGACCAGTGGGTGGTGAAGGCACAGATCCACGCCGGCGGCCGCGGCAAAGCCGGTGGCGTCAAAGTGGTCAAAACGCTGACCCAGGTGCGAGATGCCGCGGCCAAGATGCTCGGCACGCAGATGACCACCTACCAGAGCGCAGGGCGCGCCTTGCCAGTCAATGTGGTGTTGGTCAGCGAGGCCACGGACATCAGCAAAGAGTTGTACATAAGCATGCTGGTCGACCGCACCACGCGCGCGGTGACTTTCATTGCCTCGCCGATGGGTGGTGTCGATATTGAGCATGTCGCCAAGGAACATCCGGAGAAGATGTTCACCGTTGAGGTGAATTTCATGCAGGGTTTGCAGGCGTTTGAGTGCCGCAAACTGGGCTTCGCGATGGGCTTAGGCGCCAAGCAAACCGCGCAACTGGCGAAGATCATGTTGGCGATGTTCCAGTTGTACTACCAACTGGATATGAGCCTGATTGAACTGAATCCGCTGGTCATCAATAGTGCGGGCGATTTGGTCGCGCTGGACGGCAAGCTGAATGCAGACGATAACGCCTTGTTCCGCCAGCCCAAGCTGGAAGCGATGCGCGACGTCACGCAAGATGATGCTTTGGAAGCAGAAGCTGCCAAGCATGATCTGAATTATGTAGCGCTGGACGGCAATATCGCCTGCATGGTGAATGGCGCCGGTTTGGCGATGGCTACCATGGATGTGATCAAGCTGTACGGTGGTCAGCCAGCCAACTTCCTAGACGTCGGCGGTGGTGCAACCACTGAGCGCGTGACCGAAGCCTTCAAGCTGATCCTGGGTAATGACAAAGTCAAAGCGATTTTGGTCAATATCTTCGGCGGCATTGTGCGCTGCGATTTAATCGCCGAAGGCATTATCGCCGCGGTCAAAGAAGTAGGCATTAATATTCCGGTTGTGGTCCGCCTCGAAGGTACCAATGTCGAGAAAGGTCGCGATCTATTGAAAGCGAGCAATTTGTCGTTGATTCCGGCCAGTGATTTGGCGGATGGCGCACAGAAAGCAGTTGCGGCATCCCAGGGCTGAGCGCACGTCGAGGAGCAGACATGGCTGTTTTGGTCAACAAGAAGACGCGGGTGATCTGTCAGGGTTTTACTGGCACGCAGGGCACCTTTCATTCCGAGCAAGCGCTCGAATACGGCACCAAATTGGTCGGCGGCGTTACGCCGGGCAAAGCTGGCAAAGATCACATCGGCTTGCCGGTATTTAATACGGTGCAAGACGCAGTCGAAGAGACTGGCGCCGAAGCAAGCATGATTTTTGTGCCACCGCCATTTGCCGCAGACGCCATTTTGGAAGCGGCCGATGCTGGCATTAAAGTAATCGTGGCCATTACCGAAGGAATTCCGGCACTCGACATGTTGCGCGTTAAACATGTGCTGATGACCTATTACCCAGGGACGTATCTGATTGGTCCCAATTGTCCGGGCATTATCACGCCGGGCGAATGTAAGATCGGCATTATGCCGGGCTTTATTCATATGCCGGGCAAAGTGGGCATTGTGTCGCGTTCTGGCACGCTGACCTATGAAGCGGTCTATCAAACCACCAAGGTGGGCTTGGGTCAGAGTACTTGCATCGGTATTGGCGGCGACCCCATTCAGGGCATGAATTTCGTCGATTGCCTGCGTTTGTTCCAAGACGATCCGCAGACCGAAGGCATCATCATGGTCGGCGAGATTGGCGGTAGTGCGGAAGAAGAGGCGGCCGAATTCATTGCTGAATTCGTGACCAAGCCAGTGGTTGCTTATATCGCGGGTGTCGCTGCGCCGCCCGGTAAACGCATGGGCCACGCTGGCGCGATTATCGCGGGCGGCAAAGGCACGGCGGCGGCCAAGTTTGAAGCGCTAGACCGCGCTGGCGCGACCACCGTGCGTTCGCCCACCGAACTGGGGGAAGCCATTTTAAAGCGCATGACGGGTGTGAAGCCGCAAAAGGCCAGTAAGAGCGCGGCTAAAGCTGAAGCTGCCAAAGCCGATGCGCCGGTAGTGGCCGATGCAGACAAGAAACCTGCGGCCAAAAAGGCGGCCGCCCAGCCAGCCCCGCAGAATGCAGGGCCGGCTGAGGTGGTTGAACCGAAGCTGGAAATAGTTGCGGCGGAAAAGCCAGCAAAGGCGTCAAAAGAGGATGCCGCGGCCGGTGCAGAACCGGTCAAAACAACTCGGCCGTATAAAAAGAGGGCAACCGCGCTTGTAACCGAAACCGTTGCTGAGGCGCCGGCTGCAAGCGACACAAATGCGGCGGACGTGCCAGAGCCAAAGCCGGCCAAAAAAGCCAAAAAAGCTTGATGCAGTGCGGCGATCTAAAGCCGCAAACGGGTGTGGTGCGCCGTAAATGACGGTTTTACATGCGGCGCACTCCACCCACCCTATCGGGCGCTGAGCATTCGGCGCTTCGGCGCCGAAACGGGGTGGAGGTCAGCCGCCCCCATTCTTCACCCGCATTGAGTGTAGCCGTGTATCGCATCGCCTTAGCGCAGTTCGATTTCTCGGTTGGCGCGGTGCAAGCCAATCGCCAACAGATACAGCGCTTGCGCGATCAGGCCGCCGCCTGCGCTGCGGATCTGTTGTTGACACCGGAATTGGCCTTGTCCGGTTACCCGCCTGAAGATTTGTTGTTCCGCCTGGGCTTTCAGGGGCGCGTGGACGCGGAACTCGCGCAGCTCGCCGCCGAGGAGCACGCTACCGACCTGCTGATCGGCCATCCCGCGCGTAGTGCTGGCGCTTTGTACAACTGCGCCAGTTGGCTGGCGTCCGGAAGCACGTTGGCCTGTGCGCGCAAACAACGCTTGCCGAATTACACGGTATTTGATGAAAAACGCTATTTCACCGAAAGCAGCGGCTCCTGCGTGGTGGAGCGTGGCGGTCTGCGCTTTGGCATTTTGATTTGCGAAGATGCGTGGTTTCCGGAACCCGCCGCTGCGGCATTAGCGGCCGGCGCACAATTGTTATTGGTGCTAAATGCATCGCCGTATAATCAGGGCAAACGGGCCGATCGCGAACAGGTGTTGTGCAAACGGGCCATCGAGACCGGCCTGCCATTGATTTATTGCAATTTAATTGGCGGTCAAGACGATCTATTGTTCGACGGTCAGAGCATGCTGTTTGCAGCGAACGGCACGCTGCAGGCATTAGCGCCTGCCTTCACCGAGCACCTATTGCTGGTTGACATCACCCGCAGTGCATCAGGCTTGGCCTTAACGGCCGTCGATTGGCCGGCTTTGCCACATCAGGCGCCAGAAGCGGAGGTCTATCAAGCACTGGTGCGGGCGACCGGTGATTATGTACGCAAGAACGGTTTCAAACACGTGTTATTGGGTTTATCGGGCGGCATAGATTCAGCGTTAACATTGGCGATTGCGGTAGACGCATTGGGCGCCGATCGTGTTTTAGCGGTGTTATTGCCTTCGCGTTTTACGTCGGAACTTAGCAATCATGAGGCCTTCGCACAGGCGCACACGCAGGGCGTGCGGGCCGAGTTGCTGCCGATTGAAGGTCCATTTAGCGCATTTATCGATACCTTGGCGCCATTATTTGCCGGTCGCGTAGCAGATACCACCGAGGAGAATCTGCAGGCACGCTGTCGTGGTGTCATGCTAATGGCTATTAGCAATAAATTTGGCGGATTATTGTTGACCACGGGTAATAAAAGCGAAATGGCAGTGGGTTATGCCACCATTTATGGCGATATGTGCGGTGGTTTTGCGCCGCTTAAAGATATTTACAAAACCCAAGTGTATGCGTTGGCACGCTGGCGTAATACGCAGTCTGCGGTGATTCCAAACGCCGTCATTGACCGCGCGCCATCGGCGGAACTGCGCGAAAACCAGACTGATCAAGATTCCTTGCCAGCGTATGCGGTGCTTGACGACATTTTGCGACGCTTCATCGAACTCGATGAACCCCGCGCAGTGATCAGCGCGGCTGGGCACGACCCGGCGGTGGTCGAACGCGTGACCGCACTGGTGTTGCGCAACGAATACAAACGACGGCAATCCGCACCGGGCCCGCGCGTCACCGCACGCTCATTTGGCCGCGATCGCCGTTTTCCGATCAGTTCGGGCTACAAATAGCCGCAAAATCGCCGGCTTTCAGGCTTATCCTGGACAGGCAACTAACCTGGGGGTGATTGGTGCTGCGCTCGTTCCTTGCTGTTCCGCTTCTCCTGCTGGCGACTGCCGCGCCAGCGGTCGATTTGCCCTATGTGAATTGGGAAAATCACCCCATCCATGCGCTGGATCTCAGTCCGGATCGCTCCATTCTTGCGGTTGCGCACACCGCCGATCAGCGCGTGCAGTTTTTCGACGTGTCCGAGGCTGCGCCGCAGTTGATCGGTCATGTCGTGGTCGGCGTGGATCCGGTGTCGGTGCGTTTTCGCAATGACAGCGAGTTGTGGGTGGTCAACCACGTGTCCGATTCGGTCAGCATTGTCGATGTGCGCACGCGTAGGGTCAGGGCTACGCTGACCACCGCCGATGAACCCTTTGATGTGGTGTTTGCCGGCGGACGCGCCTTTGTCAGCTGCTCGCAAGCCAATCAGGTGCTGGTCTATCAGCCGGACAACTTGACGCTGGCGCCCCTGGTGGTGTCGATTAACGGCGAAGATCCGCGCGCGCTGGCCGTCAGTTTGGACGGTCGTAGCGTGCTTGCGGCGATTTTTGAATCGGGCAACGCAACCACCATCCTCACCGGCGGTTTGCTCGGCAATCAGCCGGGTTTGCCGAACGTGGTCAGCGATCCGCGCGGGCCGTATAGAGGGGTAAATCCCCCGCCGAATGCCGGCAATAGCTTTGATCCGCCGCTCAACGCCAGTGCGACACCGCCGCGGGTCGGGCTGATCGTGCGCCGTGATGCCGCTGGTCGCTGGCGCGATGACAATATCGGCGATTGGACGCAGTTTGTGAGCGGTCCTTTAGCCAATGCATCGGGTCGACGCGTGGGTTGGGATCTGGGTGATCGCGATCTGGCGATCATTGATGTCGACAGCTTAGCGGTGCGTTACGTCACCGGTTTGATGAACATCGGCATGGCGCTGGCGGTTAATCCAGCCAGCGGCGAAGCCACGCTGGTGGGCACCGAGGCCTTCAACGAGGTGCGTTTTGAGCCCAAATTGAACGGCAAGTTTGTGCGCGCGCACTTGGCCAGGGTGAACATTGCGCCCGCTGGCAGTAAGGTGATCAGCGACTTGAACCCCCATTTAAGCTACCAACAAAGCACGCTGCCAGCAGAGCAACGCAATCGCAGCATTGGCGATCCGCGTGCGATCGTCTGGCGCGCCGATGGCCAACGCGCTTGGGTTGCAGGATTGGGTTCCAACAACGTCATCCGCATCGATGCCAACGGCGCACGTGTCGGCACGCCGATTGCGGTAGGCGAAGGGCCGGCCGGTTTGGCGCTGGATCAGGCGCGCGGGCGCTTGTACGTGTGGAATCATTTTGCGGCGTCCTTGTCGGTGGTCGACAGCACCGCCAACGTCGAACTTTCGCGCACGCCAGTGTTCAATCCGCTGCCGATGGCGATTCGCGAGGGGCGGCCTTTGTTTTACGACACCCATCGAACCTCGGGTTTAGGTCAGGCGTCCTGCGCGTCTTGCCATGTCGATGGCCGCATGGATCGTTTGGCTTGGGATTTGGGTGATCCTTCCCAGCCGCCGCAAGTTTTTGATCAGAACTGCATTACCCAACTGGGCTCGCCGCGCTGTGAGAACTATCACGCGATGAAGGGCCCGATGACCACGCAGACGATGCAAGACATCATCGGCCATGAGCCTTTGCATTGGCGCGGCGATCGCGCTGGCATCGAAGCTTTCAACCCCGCTTTTGAAGGGCTTTTGGGCGACGACGAACTGCTGACCCCCAGCGAAATGCAGGCTTTCGAGAATTTTCTGGCGACTATCAGTTTTCCGCCCAATCCCTTCCGCAATTTGGACAATACGCTGCCACTGTCATTGCCTTTACCCGGCCATTACAGCAGCGGACGATTCCAAATGGCCGGCATACCGCTAGTCAGTGGCAGCGCTACCCGCGGTTTGGATCTGTACACCACCGGTTTGCTGGATGGCGTGTTGCAATGCGCCAGTTGCCATACGCTACCGACCGGCATGGCGGTCAATGGGCCGATGTTCCTGGGCGTGCTGGGCGTGCCAGTCGGCGGTCGGGTGATGCCGATCGGCCCGATGGGTGAAAATCACCTGGGCATTGTCAGCACCGATGGTTCGACCAATGTGTCGATGAAGGTGCCGCAACTGCGCAATCAATACGAAAAAGTCGGCTTCGAGATGACGCAGCTCGATAACAATGCCGGCTTTGGTTTTTTGCACGATGGCTCGGCGGATTCTTTGGCGCGATTTCTGTCGGCTCGGGTTTTCAGCGTGCGCTCTGACCAGGATGTCGCCGATTTGGTAGCGTTGAGCTTGGCCTTTTCTGGATCAGATTTTGGCAACGTCAATCCGATTCTGGGTGCGCCGGCGCCGCTGTCCAAAGACAGCCACGCGGCAGTCGGCGCGCAGGAGACGCTGAGTAGCCCTACTGCCACCCCGCGCGCGGCGGCTTTATTGGCGCTGGCACGCAGCAGCAAGGTTGATTTAGTCGCGCACAGCGGCAGCGCGGGATATGCCTATGACGCAGCGGCGGATCGTTTCCTCACCGATGACGGTAGCGCGCCTTTGAGCGTCGCCGAGTTGCAGGCGCGGATCAGCAGCCTTGCTCCGTTGACTATCACCGTGGTGCCGCGCGGTCTGGCGCGGCGGCTGGGCATTGATCGGGATGGCGATGGCATCGGCGATAGCAGCGAGGTCAAACAAGGCAGCAACCCCGCCGATGCTGATTCAACCACCTTAAACCCGATGGCTGGCCTTTGGTACAACCCAGCGCGCAGTGGTCACGGCATGGATTTGCACTACGCGGGTGCCACGCAGTTTGTCACCTGGTACACCTACAATGACGACGGCAGCCCAACTTGGTATCAAGCCGTCGCGCCGCGCGCCAATCCATGGGTAGCGCCACTGCAACGTTACACCTGGAACGGCAGCGCAGTGACGGCTGAGAGCGTCGGTGAACTGCGCTTGACTTTTAGCGATGCCGGAAACCTCAGCTTCAATTGGCGTTTGGGCAATCGCAGCGGCACGGAGCCAATGGCCGCCCAATTGGCCACGTTTACGCCATCCAACCCCGATCGCAACGGCACTTGGTACAACGCCGCCGAACCGGGCTGGGGCTTGAGCATTTACAGCGGCGGCAGCGCGCGCGTCGCCATCATTTATTTTTACGACGCCAACCAGCAGCCGCGTTGGGCGCTGGGACAAAGCAGCAATGCCGCGATCGACAGCATGAGCATGCTGAATTTTCGCGGGTTCTGCCCAGATTGTGCGGCGATCGCACCCACTAGCAGCGCCGGCGGGCGGCTTGATTTTCGCTTCGATGGCGCTCGTCTGGGCGAGGTGCTCACCGATGTCTACGCCGCTGCTACGCCGACCACGCGTTGGCAGCGCGGCCCGGCCAACATCACGCCGCTGTCTGATCCGGTGCTGCATCCCAGTCGGTATTAGCCAGGAACTGTCATCCTAGAAACCTCAGTTGGACGGGGTAGAGTGTGCGGTTATGCGTGCGTTCGAACCGGCGCGCCGCATACGGCGCAAGCCGCCGGTTCTCACCCGCCAGAACCGTGCAATCTGCCCCGTACGCACTCACCCAATGGGTGAAAGAGCGAAATTGCTGAAAAGCCAAAAGAATCATCGTGATATGGGTATTAAGAAGCGGTCAACTGAGGTTTCTAGGGTCATGCAAAGCCTGCTGGATCAACTCGAACGCAGCATCGTCGATGGGCTGCTGACCAGCGCGGAAAAATCAGCTCTGGCGGCGGATCTGCAAAAACGTCCCTGGCGTATCGATCAACTTCGACAATTACGCAATCACGCTTTTGAGTTGGTTTTGCAGCGCGCGCGCAACCCGAGCGCCGCGCCGTCCATGCCAGCGCTGGTCAAATGGCTGAGCGATGTGGTCAAAATGCTTGATCAAGTCAATCAGGGCGCGCCGGTCGATACCGAAGTCTGGTTCAGCCCGGGCAGCGAGTGTCGATCCGCGCTGGTAGGTCATTTTGCCGCGTGCCGCAAGCGCGTCGATATCTGCGTATTCACCATCGCCGACGATGCGATCACGACGGCGATTCGCGCCGCGCATCAACGCGGCGTCGTCGTTCGGATCATCAGCGACAACGACAAACGGTTGGATTCCGGCAGTGATATCGCCGAGCTGATTAATGCCGGCATAGACCTGCGGCTCGATGATTCAGACGCGCATATGCACCATAAATTTGTGATTTTTGATCAGCGTTGGCTGCTCAATGGCAGCTTCAACTGGACCCGCAGCGCCAGTCAATTTAACGACGAAAATTTGGTCGCCACCAATGACCCGCAACAACTGCAGCAATTCAGCACGCAGTTCGAGGCGCTGTGGCAGCGCTTTGCTTAGAGCACATCCTAAGCGGGCTCGCGGGCTCCATGAGCCGATATCGTAAGTCGTTGATTCATCATTGCGGGGCACGCACCACGAGAAGCGGTATTGATCCTCGAACTGTGCGCGCGTGCGGTGGCAATCCAGGCACGGTGCTGGACTGCCGCGGCCCCCTTGAACTCTTCTAAGCGATGCATCGGGCATTCAGCCCGCGCTTGGTGTGCATGCTTACCTTGGGGCGCCCCAGGCTGGGATGGTGGCGCGCCGTTGGCGCTGAAGCGGCGCGGATCGGGCTACCCTTCGGTATGCTGAGCCGGACCGAACTTAAGGAGCAAAGGCATGGGAATTTTCGATTTCATGAAATCCGCCGGTGAAAAGGTACTCGGCGCGGCGATCAGCGGCAATGCCGGCGCGCTGCTCAATCATCTGAAGGGCAAGGGCCTGATGACCTCCGACTTGCAGGTCGAATACGACCCGACGCTGGCCACGGTGAAAGTCAAAGGCAATGCCGCCAACCAAGCCGACAAAGAACGCTTGATCTTGGCGCTCGGCAATATCGAGGGCGTCGAGAAGGTAGAAGACGACTTACGCACGGCCAGCGCCGGTCGCGCCGCCACGTTTTATTCGGTCAAAAAGGGCGATACCCTGAGCGCGATCGCCAAAGCCCAATACGGCAAATCCAGCGCCTACGTGCAGATTTTTGAAGCCAACAAACCGCTGCTCAAAGACCCCGACAAGATTTATCCAGGGCAGGTTTTGCGCATACCGGTGCTGGATTAGAAAACGGCAGCGGGTGCGTAAAGGCGAGCGCAGCTAAGCCATCAATGGCATCGGTTTGCGCAATGGCTTTGAACCTAAAAATCTCAGTTGAGCGCTTCTCGATGTTGATCCGTCTGTGCCTGCCGCTGTTCCTGATATCCAATGTCGCGCTCGCCGATCCGCAATGGCAGCCCTTGGTCGATCCCTACAATCAGGTGTTTCCCAGCTTGGAGATCGCCACGGCGATGTTGGTGCTTGATCCGGCTGACGCGGATGACGCCGTCGTGGGTGATCAGCAGGGTTTGATCTATGTGGATTTAAGCGGCGCGCGTGCGGGTGCAGCGTTTGAGCTGATTATCCGGATTCCCGGTTTGGCGCCGGAAAGTCGATTAACCGGGCGCGTTCCGGCGGTTGAAGGCGCCGTGAGCCTAGCGCCGACCATCGGCTGGGATTATCAAGCCTTGGCGGCTATCAAACAGCCGCGGCCGACATCAGTAGAATTTGAACTGAAAGTCGACGGGCGCGATCTGGGCAAACGTACCCTACGCGTGCGGCTGCGTTCAATTAACGATGCCCTGTATTACATCGATGAAGAGAATGACGACGAAGATTTAGATTTCAATTGGTTATTCGCCGCGTACGTCAATGAAGATCATCCGGCCGTCGATTTAATTCTGAAAGAAGCGCTGGATAGCGGCGTGGTCGACAGTTTTAGCGGTTATCAAGCAGAAGATTCCGACGAAGTGCTGAAACAGGTGTATGCCATCTGGCATGTATTACAGCAACGTGGCATTCGTTATTCGTCGATCACCCGCACCGCCAATGAACACACTCATGTGATGAGTCAACACGTGCGCTTTATTGATGAGTCGTTGGCCATGACCCAGGCGAACTGTGTCGATGGCAGCGTGTTAATGGCCTCGGTACTGCGCAAAATTGATATCGCACCGTCATTAGTGCTGGTGCCGGGTCATATGTTTTTGGGCTTCGCACTCGACGAAGCGGGCACCGAGATGGCGTATTTAGAAACCACGATGCTCGGCGATGTCCCCAAAAAAGCCAAACGATTGGCCGCGCCAGGACGCGTTTCGCTAGGTGGGGATGTGGACGCATCCTTAGCCAGTTTCGAGGCGGCTATGGAAGAAGGGCAGCGCCAAATGGATGAGGCCGGCGCTGCCTTTACGGATGAAAACGACTTCGAACATCAGATCATCGACATCCAAGCCGCCCGCGAATATGGCGTTATGCCGATTACGCGCTAGCGCGGCGTCGACTGCGGTCACATCGTCATCCATGATCCGTTACTTCAATCGATGCGGTTCGTGCCTTGCGATATCCTACGCGCGCTCAGCAACTACGCGGCTCGCCCGAGGTGTGCAACTCCAAGTTTGCTGTGGTGATGCCGGTCACGACCCAACCAGGATCGGAGTCCTTGACTCCGTCATTGTTTGTGTCGGTTGTGTTCTGATAGGTCCAAGTGACGGTCAGCCTAGCCGAATAGTTGGTGCCGCCGGTGGACCCAAAACTGCAGACAGAATCTATGGACGTCAGACCCAAACCGCCGGGATTGTGGTCGGGCGCGGGCGGCATGTTGTCCCAAGTAATCGGATTCTTCGCAGCATCGGAGTGCTGGGTCTTCGAGATGGTGCCAACAAACGACGCAAGCACTTCGCCTTCACCGGAGCGGAACTTATAGCGGACGCCGTCCGGCGAAATGTCCGCGAATTGCTTGTTTAGCCAATTGTAGATGCCGCTTCCCGGCTGGGAAAAGCCAGAGGATCTGCGCACCCTTGCGCACCCTAATGGACTGACAGTGCTGGATCTTCGAAGCCGCTCGAAAAGATTGGAGTTTCCGGGATGATCCATTGAGCGTAATACTCGGAAGGCTGGCCGCCGACGGAATTGAAACCACCACCGACGTGCAGGATATCGCCGGTGATGGCGAAAGAGGCGACCCCGCCATCGGCGCCAACATCGCCCATACTGTGCCACGCGCCGGCGCTAAAGCGGGCAATATTGTTGGCGCTTACTGCCCCTGCGAGGCTAAATTCTCCGCCGACATAAAGCACGCCGTCGTGTTCGATCAGTGCACCGACCGTGTTTCGGATTGCGGCCTGCAGTCCGCTGCCCAGCGCATGCCAGTCGCTGCCGTCCCAGCTCGCGATGTAGTTGATCGGGAGTCCGCCGGCTTCAGTGAAGGCTCCACCGACATAGATGTCTGAGCCAGACGCCAGAATCGTCAGCACATAGTCGTTGGCCCCCTGATTGCCGGTCCCGGACAGGGCGCTCCAGTTGGTGCCATCAAAACGCGCCATGTTTCGAGCAGACACTCCACCTGCTGAGGAAAATTGCCCCCCGACATATAGGTAGCCGCCGACTGCCTCCAGGGCATACACGGCTTGGCCATTACCGACATTGCCCACGGACATGGGAATCCAGGACGTACCATTCCAGCGCGCAAGGTTGGCGGCAGACTGGCCGTCGGCAAGGGAAAAACGGCCGCCAGCGTAGAGTTCGCCGTTGAACATTTCGAGCGCGAAAACGGCGTCATTCGTACTGTAAAGCGTGCCGATGCCGCCCCCCAAAGGATGCCAGTTGACGCCATCCCATCGAGCCACTTTGTTGGCGATGGTGTTGCCAAAGCCGGGGAAATATCCGGCGACATACAGGTCATTGCCATCGCCAAGTAGGGTCAATACGCTTGTTGTGAGGCCTGTGTGCAGCCCGCTCCAGGAACCATTGCTTAGCCGGGCGAGGTTGTTCATCGGCCCGGCACCCGCTTCGGTGAACCCGCCGCAAAGAAATACGTCCTGACCGGCCGCAACTATTGCCCCGACCCCACCATTGACCCCGTTGGCAGCGCTCCTGGGCGATCCGAGTGCACTCCAGCCGTCGGCGTCCAGTTTGCCGATGTGATCGGCAGGAATGCCGCCCGCAAAGCGGTGAAATCCACCCACGTACAAGGAACCGTTGGCCGCCAGCAAGGAATCCACTCCGCCGCCTCCGATTTCGCTGGCAAAACTGCTCCAAGCCGAACCGTTCCAGCGCGCAAGATGGTAGGCCGGCATTCCGGCAGCCTGGGTGAAATAACCCCCAACCACGAGTTTCCCTTCGCTAATTTGCAGAGCCCTTACTTGGGTGTTGACGCCGCCGCTCCCGTTACCGTCGAGGCTGGACCAATTGGCGCCGTTCCAGCGAGCGATGTTGCGGGCTGGAAAGCCCCCGGCAAGGGTGAATTGGCCGCCCACATAGAGATCTGTCCCGTACATCGCGAGGGCATAGACGGATCCGTTGACGCCGTTGCTGCTACCACTGCCAAGAGTCGACCAGACCTTACCATTCCACCGCGTGACCCTGTTGGCCGCACCCCCGCCAACCGAAGAGAAGGAGCCACCGACGTAAATATCGCTCCCGATTGGCAGGATTGCACGCACGGCACCCGCAAAGCTCTGGGTTGCAGACCCCACGCTGCTCCAGGCACTCCCATCCCATCGCGCAAAGCCATAGGCGCTCGCGCCGCCGATGGATTCGAAGCTGCCTCCCGCATAGAGGTGCGTAGCTGTGGCCGCCAGCGCGTAGGTGGTCGTACCAATGCCGCTCAGGCCAAAGCCGCTCCAGTTGCTGCCATCCCAACGCGCCAAGTCGTGGGCAACATTTCCGCCGGCATGCGTGAACTCTCCGCCAGCAAACAGTTCACCATTGAACCAGGCCAGCGCGTAGATCCCTGCAAAGCTGGTGGGAACTGCAGTGATTCCGCTACCGGCGGCGCTCCAACTGTTGCTCACCGGATCAAAGATCGCGACATTGTTGGCGATCACGCCGCCGCAATTGGTGAACGCTCCGCCCACCGCAATGCGCCCGTCTGACGCTTGCGCCATCGCGATGACCCGACCATTGCAACCCTGAGTGATACCTGGGAACGGCAGCCAAGTTCCGCTGCCAAGCTGGGGCGTAGCCACTGCCGGGCCAGTCACTGCGGACAGCGACAGAAAGGCAATCAGCAGCAGCCAACGAGTGGCGGTGCGAAAAGGATAAAAGCACATCTTGGTATAATCTCGCTGCGGTTGGCGGGTAATCGGGCTGTTTATGGCCCATGAGATACGTCTTCGAGCCGTCTGTGGAACCCGAAATCCCCTATCGCCTATCACGCGACTGGTTCAGGGAATCTCTGGACGATCGGACAGCGCTTCAGGGCGCGTTAGCTGAGACCGTGACTTGCAACACCATCGGCTCCAACGCGTTGTTTGTTATTCTCGCACATATGATGTGAATTGTTACTCAGGCGCTTGGCGCGCATTCGCTTGAGCGATCTGCGCCCCTTCAGTCCATCCAAGCTCGCGTAGGAGCCTGCGAACCGCATTGATCGCGGAACCGACTGCGGTCAGATCGTCATCAATGATCCCTAACTTCAATCGATGCGGTTCCTGCCTCACCGCATCCTGCGCGGGCTGCATGGCCATAGCGAATCGCAATTGACTTGGCGGCGCCTGTGGAACGGCGCCCGCGACGGGTCGACTACGCGGCGCTTACCTGGTGCATTTTCAGAACCGCAATACGCTGTCCATCGCCAGTCAAGGCGAGTTGCTGCTCAGCACCGACAGCGGCCATCTACAGCTGATCGCCCGGCTGCAGCGCGGGGACCATGTGGCCCGTGTGCTGGATCGCGAAGCGACCGCGACGCCGGTTGCCGCAGCACGCGCGGCGATCGTCATCCGCAGCCAAGCTGGCACGAATAGCTGAACGCCGAGACCG
>Ga0105048_10001750_pt1 | contig 35013 bp, 30 predicted proteins | sample MAT05_FD_78382 | JGI IMG/M metagenome (GOLD analysis project Ga0105048, IMG submission 78382) | Freshwater microbial communities from Lake Fryxell liftoff mats and glacier meltwater in Antarctica - MAT-05 | ecosystem: Environmental > Aquatic > Freshwater > Ice > Liftoff microbial mat | place... | reverse complement strand
TACCTGGGCGGACTACGTTCCGACTGCACCCACCTCCAATCTGGCACGCACATAAACACCGATGCCCCAACCGACAATCAGGGGCGGGGCGAAGCCTTTTCGCCAACAGACCTGGTGGCTAATGCACTCGGGACCTGCATTTTGACAACAATAGCCATTTTTGCCCGACGCGATGGCCTCGATCTAAAAGGGAGCGAAATGGACATTACCAAAGTAATGAGCAGCGAGCCCCCCCGCAAAATTGCCCGGATTGTGGTGGACCTGACGCTCCATGCCGAACAGGATGGGAAACCGGTAATGCCCGACGAAGCAACCCGCGTCCGCTTAGAGAAAATTGCCCACACATGCCCCGTAGCCATCAGCCTACACCCTGACCTAATTCAGGACGTAACAATTAAATGGATGGTTGCCGAGCGTATTTAATTATCTTTGAATAACTGATAATCAAGGAATTGAGACAAATTCCCAGTAACCTAATACCTGATTACTTATGTTACGTTTTTTTGAGGAGATAGATTTGTGAGACATGAAAAAACAACCACGGAAACAGGTAAAAGCCGAGCAACTATACTTTATTGGGTTGCTTCCGCCAGATATAATTAAGCAGGAAGTAACGGCTTTCAAACAACAGGCATTAGATCAGTTTAAAACGAGCCATGCGCTAACATCGGCTCCACACATTACGCTGATTCCACCTTTCCGAAGTGCCAGAACCAGTTTCGCGGCTATTGCAGAATTTGTCAGTGAGCAAAAAGCAATTGAGGTTCACTTGAAAGGGTTCAACAAATTTGACCAGAAAGTGATTTTTGTTGATCTAGTTCCTAACCCAGAACTCACCACCTTGCAGAAAGACCTTGAACTGTATGCTCATTATTATGTAGGGGTTGTACCGGAGTACCAACCATTTCACCCGCATATAACCGTGGCCTTCAAAGATTTGAAACGCCCCAACTTCCCCGAAGCATGGGCTTATTTTTCGGAGCAAACGTACGAACGCACGTTCGCAGCCAGTAGTATGGCACTTTTTAAGTACAATGGCAAAGCCTGGGATATACTCGAAGAATGGTCATTAGGGCAGTAGTATAAGCTGAGAGACAAAGGCGCGGAGTTATAATGGTATTACTGACATGTTCGCCAACTCTTTATGACGCGATGCCTTTGTCAATCAGCTTATTTTCGCACTTGCCCGCTTTTTCACTAACATAGCCGGATGAAACGAATTTTACGATTGGCGATTTTTTTTATTCTGGGCTTTTTAGCCGCTTTGTGTATAGCCAACTACCGGACTGATATTCCGGTAGAGGTCCTCAAAGCTAAATATGCCAATGCTGCCTCACACTTCGTATCCGTTGATGGAATGTCGGTGCATTACCGCGACGAGGGGCCAAAAACCGACTCCATTCCACTCGTATTGCTTCATGGTACGGGAGCTTCGCTTCTCACCTGGGATGCCTGGGTTGATAACCTTACCAAAGGCGGCACCAGTAACCACCCCAGTCACCGCGTTATCCGGCTCGACTTACCTGCGTATGGCCTCACTGGCCCAAATTCCGACAATACATACACCGCTGGCTATTATTCCCGGTTTCTACATGATTTTCTGACTAAAATTGGCGTATCTCAGTGCGATTTGGGCGGTAATTCACTGGGTGGTGGCATTGCCTGGAGGTATGCACTGGACTATCCCGATAATGTACGAAACCTGCTTTTGATCGATGCAGGCGGGTATCCGTTACAATCAAAAAGCGTTCCGATTGCCTTTCGTCTGGCCACAATACCAGTTCTAAAGGATTTGCTGGTCAATATTACTCCCCGGTCTTTGGTGGAGAAAAGTATCCGAAATGTATATGCTGACGATAGTCGCGTAACCGACGCGCTCATTGACCAATATATGGATATGGCCCTACGCGAAGGCAACCGTAAAGCATTTATTAGCCGAATGGCAACATCGATGAGCGACTCTACTTATCTTAAAATCCCGACCCTTCGCCAACGAACGCTTATTCTCTGGGGTGCCAACGATTACTTGATTCCCATTGAAAATGCCTACCGCTTCCACCGCGATTTAGCCAACGATACACTCGTTGTAATGCCGAATGCCGGCCATGTGCCGATGGAGGAATTGCCCATACAGTCAGTACGAATTGTGCGGGCATTTTTGGATAAATAAGCCAACAACGCTACTTCCTCAGATCCAGCGTGTGAAACACAAACAAGCCAGGCCTGCTCTTCCTAAACGACTGTTTTGGGCGTTTGCGCGGTGGCAACAACTGAAAAAAATAGAATAAGCGAAATAGATACAATCTGCTTCATAAAGTTATTTGAGATAGTTAATAAGATAATTCCATGAACGGTTTAAACTTCATCAAGAATTTTATCGAAATCTGGTGAAACCTTGTGAGCGAGCTTGGAACTATGTGCAAGGTAGTGTTTTCTTTGTAAAGCCTATTAAATCAATAGATTATAAGTACTAATAGTCTATCTATAACCTGTAGTATAGGGAGAATTTAAACAGGCACTGAACACAGTAAACACTACACACAATTAGCAATGAGACAATTTTTAAAATCAACGTTTTGGATAGGACCCCTGCTTTTCCCCTTATTCGTATCAGCTCAGAATGCCCCCGTAATAAATGCGACTGTATCGGGAATAGTGGTCGACGCCCGTACCAATAACCGATTGGTTGGTGCTGCTGTCGTAATCAAAGGAACCACCAATGGTTCTTCGACGAATCTCAACGGGCAATTTCAGTTAATCACTGGCCAAAAACTCCCCTTTGTAGTTGTCGTCTCCCTTGTGGGTTATCAGACAAAAGAAGTTGTGTTGAACGGTGATAACGAAGAAATAAAACTTGAAGAGGGTTCAAATCAGCTGTCCGATGTGGTCATCACGTCCCGACGCCGTCAGGAGTCAGCACAGGATGTTCCTATTCCGATCTCGGTGGTAAGTGGCGTCCGTGCCGAAGATGCCGGTGCGTTCAACGTGAATCGGTTAAAAGAACTGGTTCCTTCGGTGCAACTCTATTCGTCGAATGCACGGAACACAACACTCAATATTCGGGGACTGGGTTCGAGTTTCGGACTGACCAACGACGGTATTGATCCGGGCGTAGGGTTTTATGTAGACGGGGTGTATTTTGCTCGCCCGGCTGCTACGGCCCTTGACTTTGTCGACATTGAGCAGGTTGAAGTACTTCGTGGACCCCAGGGAACGCTTTTTGGAAAGAATACCACAGCAGGCGCCTTTAACATCACGACGCGTACACCCAGTTTTCAGACCGGAGGTACGTTTGAGACAAGCTACGGAAATTTAAATTTTATGCAGGCTAAGGCTTCCCTAACCGGGCCGTTGAGTAAAAAGCTGGCAACCCGCGTTTCGTTCTCAAGTACGCAGCGCGATGGCACTATTTATAACAAGACAACACTGAAACCAACAAATACCCTTAATAATCTGGGATATAGAGCCCAATTGCTGTATAAGCCATCCGACAAGGTCGCAATCACCATAACGGGCGATAATTCTCGCCAGCGGCCTGATGGCTACGCGACGGTAGTAGCTGGGGTAGTAACCACGAAGCGGGCTGCATACCGGCAATTCAATAACATCATTGCCGACCTTGGTTATAAGCTACCCACGACAAATCCATTCGACCGAGTAACTGACTCTGATTCTCCCTGGCGATCAAATAATGATTTGGGTGGTATTTCTCTCAATGTTGATGCAAAAATAGGGAGCGGTACATTGTCGTCAACCACGGCCTGGCGTTATTGGAATTGGGACCCGTCGAACGACAGAGACTTTACGGGTCTTCCTGTATTAACGAAATCGGCTGGTAATTCCAGACATCAGCAATGGACACAGGAAATTCGGTATGCAGGACAGTTTTCTTCGCGTCTGAGTGGTGTTGCTGGGGTTTTCTTTATTGATCAGGGCCTGAAATCGGATCCTGTTCAAACGGAAGAATCGGGTTCTGCCCAGTGGCGGTTTGCACAAAGTTCGACCAGCGCCCTCTGGAAAACCCCCGGCCTGTTTGATGGCTTTGGCACAAAAACAACGTCGAGACTTAAGACCCTTGGTGCCGCCATATTTGGTCAGATAGACTGGGCCATTTCCGACAAATGGCATTTGCTGCCTGGCCTTCGATTCAACTATGACAAGAAGGACGTCGATTATAAACGGGAGACATATGGGGGCTTGCAAACCACCGATCCTGCCTTACTCGCGCTGAAGAACGGCCTTTATACGAATCAGGCTTTCGCGTTTGGGGTAGAAGACAATAATTTCTCGGGGCAGCTGACACTGGCCTACAAAGCCAGCAAGCAGCTAAATGCGTATGCAACCTACGCGAATAGCTATAAGCCGGTTGGGGTCAACCTGGGAGGCCTCCCTACGGCCAACGGTGCCGTTTTGATTGATTTAGCGCGAGTGAAACCAGAATATGTAACCCACTACGAAGTTGGTGTAAAAACCAGGCCGACTCCGCGTTCTACCTTTAACGTGACGGTATATAACACCGATATTGCCGATTATCAGACACAGGTTCAGACTGCAGAAGTGGGCGTAAACAGAGGGTATCTTGCCAACGCGGAAAAAGTACGTGTAACCGGCGTTGAGGTCGATGGCAATGTGCGGGTTGGCAATAATTTTGCACTCAACGGAGCCGTAGCATATACCGATGGCAACTATGTCTCCTTCAAAAACGCACCAGTACCACTCGAAGAAACGGGTGGAGAGTCAACGTTTAAGGATATTTCGGGGGGGAACTTGCCTGGTATCTCCAAATGGGCAGGTTCTTTAGGGGGCGAGGTTTCTGGTGCCGGTAAGTTACTTGATCTGGATGGGCGGTTTTTCCTCGCCGTTGATAGTTACTACCGCTCCTCGTTCTCGTCGAGTCCTTCTCCCTCAGCCTATCTGAATATTGACGGATATACACTACTGAACGCCAGAGCTGGCTTTCGTGCTTCGAATGGTATCTCCATCCTTGTATGGTCTCGTAATTTAACGAACAAAAATTATTTCGAACAGCTATTACCGGCGGCAGGGAATGCGGGTCAGTATGCGGCTGTTCTCGGTGATCCCAGAACTTACGGCGTAACCTTGCGCTATACGTTTTAATCGTAAACGAAAAGTCAATACGCAGGGCAGGTGTGCCAACCGCAACCAGTTTGGTTTATTGACCGCTTCGTACCCACATCCACCCAGCGCCCAGCCAGCCCAACAAGAGCCAGCCCCATACCGTGAGCCACAACAGGACTAAATAACCCATGCTTACAGCGTGTGGCTTGTTTTGCAGCAGAACGAGTAGTTCGGGGAGCCAAAGCAGCGCGTACGTCAGCGCATACCGGGCAAATCGGTTTGCCCGCGAAAAAGGCAGGTTGGATAACACTCGCAACCAGGTAGTTTCGAACTCGAAAAACGTCCGGCAAATGGGAGCATGAGCTACCAGGCTCAACATCAATCCAATGAGTAATGGTCAATTAACTTGGTTTTAGCCGTAAATGACACATACCCGTCAAAACCATATTGGAAGGAGACTTTGCAGGCGTAGGCAACTAAATTACCTGCTACGCCCTCATAAAGTTTCTCTGTACCTCTATTAAAAGGAGCACTTTTCAGCAAGTCCATGTACACGTGGTCGGACTGAATTATGAAACTCAACAAACCCTGAATAATAGCAGGGTTTGCAACGATTGTCAGTTTGTTATTGTCAAGCTCAGATTTCCAATTGAAAGCCCAGCCTGTCCAATTGGTTATGTCCCTACGGGACGGTGATATGGCGTGAATGGGTTCTCGTTCTACCAACGCTGGTGCTGTTACGTCCCTACAGGACGGCGATGCAGGTAGTTGTGTCATGATTTTACCGATGCTGGTGTTATTTATGGTTGTTTACCAGTGCTTCATTTTGAAACTATCGTCCCATAGGGACAGAACAGCGTAGCGTCGGTAGAAATGGAAGGCCCCTGCACGCTTTTGTCCCGTAGGGACAAGACCTCAGCCAAGCGGTTTGAACAGGTATTGCTCGTCGTACTCAATGCCAAAAACATCTAAAAATCGGCGGTATTCCTCCAAAAACGTTCGCGTTCTGTGATGCTCTTCCTGATTCTTGATATAATTGATAACGGCAGGTAGTTGACTTTTACCGTATGAAAATGCGCCATAGCCTTCTTGCCAGGCAAATCGACTCCCAGTTAACTTTTTATCGTTGATCCATTTAGACGAATCCTGTTTAAGTTGCTACATCAGATCGGAAAGTGATTGGGTAGGGCGCACTCCGGTCAAAATATGAATATGGTTAGGCATACCATTGACCGCAATCAGTTTGTGATTATGATTGTTGATAATGCCCGTCATGTAATTGTATAAATCATATTTCCAGATAGGAGAAATGACGGCGGTGCGATGTTTTACGGCAAAGACTAACTGAAGATGAATTTGAGTATAGGTGTTTGGCATAGCTGATGAGTTAAGTACTGTATTATTTGGAGTACATATTGTCTTTTGAAAGAGTTTAAAAATAAAAAGCCGCGCCAGCAGAAGCTGAACGCGGCTTTTTTACTAGACTAACTCTCAAAACTAGCTATTCATCACTCGGTGACTAGCCCCGACGACCGTAGCCACCGTAGTGCCGACGGCCATATTGCTGGTTTTGTTGCTGAGCAGCAAACAGACGGTCACGCTGGGCTGAAGTCAATACCGCCAACATGTCCTGGCGTTTGCGTAACCGAAGCTGACGCAAAGCAGCAGGCGTCATGCGCGAGGTGGCTTGTACGCGATCATATTGATCTTCGATTTTGTGCAGTTGCCTTTCCTGACGGCGTGATAGCCCAACGATGGCGTCGATCCGGTCAATTTTTATTTCTTCCTGAATCTCGTCCCGCTGACCGTAGGGTGCGCGGTTGTTGTTCGGACATGGATTGCCCCGTTGGGCGAACGTAACACCAGTAGTCAGGGCAATTAATGTCAGGGCGGCTGCGATTGTCTTTTTCATGTTCAGTTGTTATTTGTTGTTTTAACGTATTCTGAACGTTAGAGGAAAAACCGCTACCGAGGTTTAAAAGACTACCAGGCCGATCTAGCTAAATACCCATTTTTCGGGATTAAGTGACGCAAAATCAACTCCGAATGACCTCAGAATTTTTTTTCTGTTGTTGCATTCGCTGGGCGATAATGCTGGCGACAATGAGCTGTAGCGCATGAAATACCATGATCGGCAGCAGCACTACCCCAGCGATAGTCCCCGGAAACAGGACATTGGCCATAACGCTGCCCTGCACAAGCGACTTCTTGGAACCGCAAAACAAAGCCGTAATGCGATCTTCACGATTGAAATGTAGAAGCCGACTCAGCAAATGCACGATGCCAAAGATGATGAAAAACAAAGCCAGCATCATCGCGGCAAGTTCGGTCAGGTCGCCTGCTGAGTAGTTGGCAAATAGATTGAGCGAAAACGATTCGCAAAACGACGTGTAAACGATGAGCAAAATCGTTAATTGATCGAAATAGCGCAGGTACGCTTTGTACCGGTCGGCAAACCAGCCCAACTTACGATTGAGTAGTATGCCCGCGATCACGGGTACAATAACCTGAATGGTCAGTTTGCCAATCACGCTCCCCAAATCATACTGACCGTTGCTGCTCGACAGCAAAAAACTCATCCAGAGGGGCGTGATAAACACACCAATCAGGCTGGAGATGCTGGCGTTGAAAATGGCAGCCGGAATATTACCCCCAGCAATAGAGACCATCACTACCGACGATGATACTGTAGAAGGTAGAGCTGCAACGTAGAAGATACCCAACCAGAGCAATTGGGTTTCGGTAGTAAGCAGCAATGAGCGGGCAGTCAGCACAACCGCTGGAAACAAAATAAACGTAGTCAGGTGAATAACCAGATGAAGCCGGTAGTTCTGCAAGCCGACTTTTAATGAATCAAAATTGAGTCGGAGACCGTAGAAAAAGAAGATCAGCGAAACGCCATAACTCGCCAGCGACGATACCGATAGTGGGCGTTCCTGAATACCGGGTTCAGGCCAGATTTTGGCCAGCCCGATCATGGCTAGCAGAGCCAAAATAAACCAATCGAGCCCAACCCGGTCCAGTAGCGATCCTAACGATGTTTTTGCCATTGAGAAGGTAGCTGCCTGTCAACGCTTTTTATTTAACTCTAATAGGTGCAGTTTTACTCTTTTTCGCTACCACCAGGCCCGCGCATAATGCCGCGCTCAGAGGTACGGATAAAGTTTAGTATTTCATCGCGGGAATCAGAAGCCGGGAGTTCCAGCTCGATGCGGGTAAGCGCTTCGGCGTTGTTGAGGCCACGCAGGTACAAATACCGATAAATTTCCTGTATCTCGTTGATCTGTTCGTTGGTGTAGCCCCGCCGACGCAGACCAATAGAGTTGATGCCCGTATAAGACAGCGGCTCACGGGCTGCTTTCGTGAAAGGCGGAACGTCTTTCCGAACCAGAGAACCACCCGAGATCATGGCGTGCGTACCAATGCGGGTAAACTGCAGCACCGAACTCGACCCACCGATAATAGCCCAGTCGCCCATGTAAACGTGGCCCGCCATTTGAACGTTATTGGTCAGAATACAATGATTCCCAATCCGGCAGTCGTGCGCCACGTGGGCATAAGCCATAATGAGGCAGTCGCTTCCAATCTCGGTTTTATAATGTTCTTCGGTTCCCCGGCTGATGGTGGCATACTCCCGAATAGTGGTATTGTCGCCGACATAGGTAAGTGTGTATTCGCCTTTAAATTTCAGATCCTGGGGTGTCGACGAGATCACGGCACCGGGGTAAATCTTGCAGTTTTTCCCAATTCGGGCCCCTTCGTTGATCACCGCGTGCGACCCGATCCAGGTGCCTTCGCTGATTTCTACGTCTTTGTGAATGATGACAAATGGCTCGATCACCACATTCTGGGCGATTTTTGCTTCTGGATGGACGTAGGCTAGTGGTTGTATCATTTTTTCTTAACTAAACTGGCGATCATATCGGCTTCGCACACCAGCAAACCTGCCACGTAACCCCGGCCCTGCATCTTTACGATGCCGCGCTTCATGGGGGATGTAAATTCGCAACGCAGAAGCAGGGTATCTCCAGGTAATACATTCCGGCGGAAACGACAGTTCTCTATACCAATCAGATAGGGCCAGTAGTTTTCGGGGTCAGGTACGGTGCTGAGTACCAAAATACCGCCTGTTTGCGCCATCGACTCCAACTGCATCACGCCCGGCATAACGGGATTTCCCGGAAAATGGCCTGGAAAAAACGGTTCGTTCATGGTGACATTCTTGACACCCACTACGCTGTTTTCGTCCAGCGCAATAATCCGGTCGATCATTTGGAATGGATACCGGTGGGGGAGCAACTGAGCAATCCGATTCATGTCCATCACGGGCGGTTGCTTCGGATCGAATTGAGGCACTTGATTGAGGGCGGTCTTTTGAATCAACTTCTTGATTTTTTTGGCAAAAGCCACGTTGGCCGCATGACCGGGACGTGCAGCCAGGATCTGAGCCTTAATGGGTCGACCAATCAGCGCTAAGTCTCCAATCATGTCCAGCAGTTTGTGCCGGGCCATCTCGTTGGGGTAGTGTAGCTCCAGATTATTCAATATACCCTCGTCTTTGTTGACACTCACCTTAGGCTTGTTCAGTAGTTCGGCCAGGTAATCCAGCTCACCTTCTTCTACTTTACGATCAACAATCACAATAGCGTTACTGAGATCACCGCCTTTTATGAGATTTTGTTTGTGTAAGGCTTCGAGTTCGTGCAGAAACACAAACGTGCGGCACATGGCAATCTGTTCGGGAAAGAGCGAAATGTCGTTCAGGTAAGCATGTTGGCTATTGAGAAATCGCGAATTGTAGTCGACCATCACTGTCAGCCGATAATCGTTTAAAGGCAAAGCGGCCAATTCGATATCTTTTTCCTCGTTGCGGTAATGCACGTACTCATTTACTTCGAAATAATTACGGGCTGCATTCTGTTCCTCAAGACCTGCATCGCGCAGGGCATCCACAAATTTGATCGATGAACCATCCATAATAGGAGGTTCTGGACCATCCAACTGAATTAGGGCATTGTCAATTTGCAGACCCACCAAAGCAGCCAGCGTGTGTTCCACAGTGTGAATACGAGCACCGTGTTGCTCAATAGTTGTACCGCGCGACAGGTCGACCACATGGTCAACATCGGCGTCGACAATGGGTTGACCGGGCAGGTCGGTCCGCTGGAATTTATAACCGTGATTGCTCAGAGCGGGCAGGAAAGTCATCGTGGCCTGAACCCCCGTATGTAAACCAACGCCCGATACCGAAACGGCCTTTAAAATGGTCTGTTGCTTGATATTCATAGTTATGTGGTTAGTGGCCAATTGGGCAATTAAGGTAAATTAAGTCAACTACTACCTATTCCCCCTTTTTCTGCTCCAGGGCCGAAACCCGTTTTTCAATTTGCGGAAGTTTCCGAACGAGCACCTGTGACCGCAAACTCTCTTTAAGATTTTGCGGGGGTGTACCGTTGAGGGATTGGCCGGGTTCTTTAATACTTTTGCCTAGGCCAGATTGTGCACCTATTCGGGTGCGGTCGGCAATTTCAATATGGCCTCCAATACCAACCTGCCCACCAATCACGCAGTTATCGCCAATTTTTGCCGAGCCAGAAATACCCGTTTGGGCGGCAATAACCGTATGGCGACCAATTTCGACGTTGTGACCAATCTGTATCAGGTTATCCAGTTTGGCACCCTGTCGGATTACCGTTGAACCCATTGTGGCACAATCGATCGTTGTATTGGCTCCCACATTTACCCAGTCTTCTAAAATTACGTTGCCCAGTTGCGGAATGGTTTTGTAAGAACCATCCGTTTGGGGAGCGAATCCGAAACCATCACTGCCGATTACGGCATTGGGGTGAATAGTACAATGGTTGCCGATAATACAGTTGTCAAGTACCCGAACACCGGGATGCAAAACCGAATTGTCGCCAATCTGAACATTGTCGCCCACATAAACGTGCGGATAAATCTTAACGTTATCACCGATTTTGCACTTTCGACCGATATACGAAAAAGCCCCACGATATACCAGCTCACCCACTTGGCTACTCTCCGACAGGTAGCTGGGTTGCTCAACGCCAACACGACCGGATGCCACCTGTCGATGATACTCTTCGAGAAGTCGGGCGAAGGCTGAATAGGAATTTTCTACAAAAATGAGCGTTGCGGCTACCGGCTGTTTGGGCTCGAATGACTCCTCAACGATCACTGCAGAGGCCTGAGTGGTATATAAAAAAGGCTCATATTTGAGGTTCGACAAAAACGATATACTACCCGGTTGGCCTTCTTCTATTTTGGCTAACCAGTTGATTTTCAGGGATTCATTGCCCTGTATTTTGCCGTCGATCAGAGCTGCGATTTGCCTGACAGTAAACTCCATACGAGATTGGTAGCGATAGAGAGTTGCCCAGTTGCGGGCACATTTTCGGGTGCTAAGGTAGAAAACAAATAGGACTATTCGGTTATTTGTCGAATTAATTCAATTTATTGGCCAGAACACCCTAATTAAGTAGTTGTACACCCTGCCATCAGGCGGTTGTTTCGGCTAATTCCCACGACACATTTTTGGCCCAACAAATGTAGTAACGCCGGACAATGTGAGTTAGCGCTTTGATGTTGGGTAAGTCAGAAGCATCGGCAATGTCGATTACCTGTCCCGTTTTTAATTTTATATTGATTTTATCGCCCGATGGCAGATAGGCGGCATTGGTAGCCTGTCCTTCCACTAAAAAATAGGCCATTTCATCGTCGGTAATGCCCTGCTGCTGAAGTTGTTGCTCAATTTCACTTACCAGTTCAGGAGCGAATGGTTCGGTAGCATGAACAATCTTGTACAGATGCCGATCTAAAAGCATACGGCAAATTGCCGACAATACCCGATCAGGATGAGTACTCCAGAACTTGATGCAAGCCCACACGTCGAAATCGTCTAACTTCGTAAAGGCCTGTAGATAACGAGGCTCCGTGCGAAACTGAGTAAGACTCACATCGTTTTCCAAAAATAGCCGGAAAGCAGGCGAGGCAAACATATCGTCTGAACCCGGTTGCCTAATCAGGAACCTCGCCCGACGCAGCACCTGAATCAGCATCGACTCCACACAAATCGAGGTTTTGTGCAGATAGACTTGCCAGTACATGATCCGGCGGGAGTTCAGAAAATTTTCGATGCTCAGAATTCCCTTGGCCTCTACTGCCAGTTGATCGTCGGCCAGGTCGAGCATTTTAATAATCCGGTCAGCCCCGATAGTGCCTTCGGCCACGCCCGTATAAAAACTGTCGCGGTTCAGGTAATCCATCCGGTCCATGTCTAACTGACTCGACACCAACTGGTGGAAAAAAGGGCGCTCGTAGGTTCCTTCAAACATCTGGATGGCGAGTGAAAGCTGCCCCCCAAACTGCTGGTTCAGGTCCTTCATCAGCAGCAGCGATACCTCTTCGTGGGGTACATCTTCCAGAAAACAGCACTCCAGCACGTGCGAAAACGGCCCGTGCCCCACATCATGCAGCAAAATGGCAATTTGAGCCGCTTCACATTCATCGTCGCTGATCGAATGGCCTTTGCCGCGAAGCGTCTGAATGGCCTGACCCATCAGGTGCATAGCGCCCAATGCGTGGTGAAAACGGGTATGAAGAGCACCCGGATACACGTACTCCGACATGCCCAACTGTTTGATACGTCGGAGCCGTTGAAAATACGGGTGTTCGACAAGGTCAAAAAGCAGTGCAGAAGGTATTGTGATGAAGCCGTAGACCGGGTCGTTCAAAATCTTCTTTTTATTGACGGAAGGCAAGTGGAAACGTATCTGGTTTGAGTCAAAGATACGGCGGTGAAGTCAGAAATTTTTGTCCTTCATAGTGAGGAACCTTGCTATGGGTTCTTGCAAACTGGTATTCACTGTTGTATATTTGCCCTACAGAAATCTTTTAAAGATTCTGTATGGGCTTGTAACTCAGCTGGTTAGAGTAACTGACTCATAATCAGTAAGTCCTTGGTTCGAGCCCAAGCTGGCCCACTTAACCCCTTTTTCGGCAACGGAGAAGGGGTTTTGTTTTTTCAGTGGATCGTCGTAAATCGCTTACTTTAATACGCATCAACAGCATACTTATGACCGTTCAAACCCTTGATACCGGCTTTTTCAAACTTGACGGAGGAGCCATGTTCGGCGTTGTGCCGAAAAGCCTTTGGAACAAACTCAATCCGGCCGATGACCGAAACCTGTGTACCTGGGCCATGCGTTGTCTGCTTATTGAAGCCGACAACCGGCTTATACTGGTCGATACCGGACTTGGTAATAAGCAGGATGCCCGCTTTTTTGGCCACTACGACCTGCATGGCGACGCGTCACTACTAAACTCAATCCGGCAGGCTGGTTATGCCGAAACCGACATCACCGATGTCTTGCTGACGCACCTGCACTTCGACCATGTGGGCGGAGCCGTCAAGCGGGAGTCTGACGGGCAATTGATTCCCACCTTTCAAAATGCCACCTATTGGACACACAGCGGTCATTGGCAGTGGGCTACCCATCCAAACCCCCGCGAAAAAGCCTCGTTCCTAAGCGAAAATATCCTGCCTATTCAGAGAAGCGGCCAATTGTCCTTTATGGATAAAACCCCGGTCGGCCTACCCGGTCTGGAGTTGATTTATGTGGATGGCCATACGGAGAAAATGGCCCTGCCTAAACTGGTTATCAATGGCCAGACGTTTTTGTTTTGTGCCGACTTGCTGCCCTCGTCCTACCACATTCCCTTACCGTATGTAATGAGTTACGATGTTCGCCCCCTGCTGACAATGGACGAGAAAGCGCGGATACTGACTCAGGCAGCCGCCGAGAATTGGATTCTGGTATTTGAACACGACCCCGTTGTTGAAGCTGCCACGGTGGAAATGACAGAAAAGGGAGTGAAAATTAAAGACAAAGGAGCCTTGCGGGAGTTTATATGACATGACTATCGGCATTGTTTTATCGGGTGGGGGCGCACGGGGTGTTGCGCATCTTGGCGTTCTGAAAGCGTTAACCGAACAGGGAATTCATATTGATCGCATTGCAGGCACGAGTGCCGGGGCTATTGCCGGGGTAATGTTTGCCAATGGGTACACGCCCGATGAAGTGCTTAAGATCGTAGAATCGTCTTCGTTTATGAAGCATTTGCGGCCTGCCTGGAACCGAATGGGGCTGCTCCGTATTGACACCGCCATCGACCTATACCGAAAATTCATTCCCCACGATAGTTTTGAGGGCCTGAAAACTCCCCTGCATATCGGGGCTGTCGATCTGAACGAAGGCGACTTCGACATGTTCGAATCGGGCGAGTTGATTCGGCCGGTGTTGGCTTCGTGTTGTTTGCCCGGCATCTTTGAACCCATGTTGCTTAACAAGCGGCAATATGTGGATGGGGGCGTTTTGAATAATTTGCCGGTTGAACTGATTCAACATAAAGTTGATATTGTGATTGGCTCACACTGTAATCCGTTCGGCCTGACGAAACCAATTACTTCTATGCGGGGCGTAATCGAGCGGAGCCTTATTCTGGCGGTACAGAGCAAGACCAAAGAACGTTTTGCAAAGTGTAACGTACTGATTGAACCTCCCGAACTAGCCAACTATGCACTCTCGGATGTGAAACGAGCCCGTGAGATCTTTCGAATTGGTTACCAGCATACGAAGTCGATGGCAAAAAAAATTGACCAAATTTTGTCTGCTTAATCCCTAAGGCCCCCAGCAGATGAGCTGTGTAAGGGGGCCTTTTTTGCAGTAATGGTGTTTCCTTATTGTGAACAAGCCGGTAACTATTCAAACAGCTATACTGAGTACTTACAATTAAAATAGTGCAATTTTTTGTATCTATATACCAGAATAGAGGTAGTGGTTAAGAGAAATAAAATAAGTATACTGAGTACTTACACTATAAATTGTTTCATAAAAAGAATCTGTATTGCTCTATATGCCAAATTTAATTTTGACTCAAGCCCGTTCATTAAAATTTTATTAACCTAGACTTTTAAAAGGTAGTCCTATTGTATTGTGTAGTGTTCCTATTAAATTTGTGGTAATTCTACTTGTTATTATCAACCTAAAAATCACAGAAGTACATGAGGAAAACTCTACTGGTGAGCCTACTGATGGTGTGTTCACTTTGGACCTTTGCGCAGGAGCGGAAGGTGACGGGCAAGGTTACGTCTTCTGAAGACAATGGCGGAATGCCCGGCGTGTCGGTTGTACTAAAAGGTACAGCCAAAGGAACCAATACCGATGCCGACGGAAACTACATAATGATGGTTCCTTCGGCTGGCGGCAAATTGGTATTTAGTTTCGTGGGTTCCGAAACCCAGGAATTGGAAGTAGGTAACCGTACCTCATTGAACGTACGTTTAGCCAATGATTCCAAGCAATTGGGTGAAGTTATTGTGACAGCCGTTGGTATTCAGCGCGACAAGAAAGCGTTGGCCTATGCCGTAAGCAACGTAAAAGGCAGCGACCTGCAGCAGCGTTCGGAGCCAGACCCCCTGCGGGCACTGGCCGGCAAAGTACCGGGCGTAAACATTACGGCTGGTAATGGCGCACCGGGTGCCGGTACACGGATTACGATCCGGGGGAATAACTCGTTTACGGGTAACAACCAACCCCTGTTCGTTGTCGACGGTATTCCGTTCGATAACTCGGTAAACCAAACGGGCGGTTACAACACGAACACCGTAACAACCAACCGGGCGTACGACATCGACCCCAACAACATCGAGAACATGACCGTGTTGAAAGGCGCGGCTGCCTCGGCTTTGTACGGTTCACGGGCCGCTAACGGCGTTATCGTGATCACCACTAAGTCGGGAAGCAAGTCGGCTCGTAAAGGGTTGGAAATCAATTTCAACTCATCGTATTCGGTTGAAAATGTATCTACTATTCCTGATTACCAGGATACCTACACCCAAGGCTCCAACCAAACCTACAACGGTGGTTTTATTGGCAACTGGGGAACCGTTTTTCCCGCCGAAGTCGACCGGGTCAACGCTGGCCTGGGTTTTGAGCGGTATTCTAAAGTGGTTGACCCTGACTTTCCCGCCGGTACAGTCCCTCACCCATTAGTCGATCGGACGGTTGCTTTTGGAGCTGCCCGCTATCAAACTGCTTTCCCTGAGCTGTTACAGGCCAACGGTCGGGGCATTGCCGTACCTTTAGTGCCTCACGACATTATCGGTGGTTTCTTCCGGCAGGGCCGGGTATTGGAGAACGGTATTCAGATCAATTCAACGGGCGACAAAACGTCGTTGAATGCTTCGATATCCCGGACTAAAAATGAGGGTATCATCCCCAACTCGTTTACGGACCGTACTACCCTCAGCTTTGGCGGGAACGCGACCTTGACCAATAAAATCAACGTGGGGGGTAGCGTAGCTTATACCAACACGAATCAGCAAAGCCCACAATCGGGAGCAGGTTATTATGCTGACTATGGCGGATTGGCTTCTGCCGGTTCCATCTATAGCCGCTTGTTTTACCTGCCCCGTAACTTCGACCTGAACGCCTATCCGTTTGAAAATCCAGTCGATGGGTCAAACGTATTTTACCGGGCGTTGGACAACCCACTCTGGACAGCCAAGCACAACCTGTACAACTCCAGCGTGAATCGGGTTTACGGCAACATGACCCTGAACTACGACGTAACCCCCTGGCTGAACCTGACCGCTCGTGGTGGACTCAATACCTACTCTGAAACGCGGAAAAACGTGTTGCGTCCGGGGGGGTCATTCCAACCCTTAGGTTCGGTACTACGGCAGGACCTGACCAGGTCGGAGATTGACTTCACCTTCCTGGCAACGGCCCAACACGACTTTTCGGAGAAATTCAACGCTAAAATCCTCGTTGGTTTCAACCCCAATCAACGTACCTATACCGAGTCGGGGATCAGCGGAGCACCTGTTATTGACCCGAATGTATTGACGGTTGGGGGTACTCTGAACCAAAACGCGTATGACTTTCAATCGGTACGCCGTTTGTACGGATTATTTAGTGAATTAACGGTAGGCTATAACAACTTTGCCTTTCTGACGGCTTCGGTACGGAATGACTATTCCTCGACCCTGCCCGCTGCGAACAATAGTTACTACTACCCGGCAATATCCGGTTCGTTTATCTTTACCGAGGTGCTGAATTTGCCTAAAAACATCATCAATTTTGGTAAACTGCGGGCCAACTACGCCAAAGTAGGTAAGGACGCTGATCCGTATCAGGTTAATACGGCCTACAACCTCGGGCGTACCTTTTATAATGCCAATGCTATTTCGACAGCTGCGTTGCCAAGCCAGTTAAATAACGTCGGCCTGAAACCAGAGTTTACCTCCGAGGTAGAGTTGGGCGCTGACCTGCAATTCTTCAATAATCGGATTGGGGTTGACGTAGCCTACTTTAACCGGACTTCGACTGATCTGATTGTTACCCGCGAATTGCCCCGCACAACGGGCTTTGCCACAGAAATTACCAACGCTGGTAAAATCTCGAACAAAGGGTGGGAAGTAGGTCTTACGCTCGTGCCTGTTCGGTTGAGCAATGGCTTCACCTGGACTTCATTTGCGGCCTTCACGCGCATCCTTTCAAAAGTAGAAGATGCTGGCCCAGCCGGTCAAATTTTCATCGGTGGCACGGGCCTTTCATCACTCGGAACCATCTTCCGGAACGGATTGCCTTACGGGCAAATCATCGGTTCAAAGAACGCCCGCGATGATGCCGGTAACTTGCTGATTAACCCCAACACGGGCTTACCGATTCGGGCAGCCAGTTCACAAATTATCGGTGACCCGAACACAAAATTCACCCTCGGATGGACGAACACTGTAGCGTACAAAAACTTCAACCTGAGTGTACTCGTCGATTATAGAGCAGGTGGTAGCCTGTACTCCACTACGGCGGCTTCATTGCTGTTGCGTGGGCAGTTGAAAAACTCCGAAGATCGCGAAGGGATGCGGGTAATTCCCGGCGTATTGGGCGACCCGGCTACTTTCAAGCCGCTGTTGGGCGACAATGGTCAACCCATCAAGAACACCATCGCTATGACCGCCTTTACCTACCACTTTACCGACGGATACGGCGCTTACGGTGCTGATGAGGTGAATATCTACGATGCTACGGTGGTACGTCTGCGTGAAGTGGCGTTGGGCTATAGTGTTCCCAAGGCGTTCCTGCAAAAATACACCAAAGTGTTTGGCAGCCTGCGCCTGTCGGCATCAGGTCGTAACCTGTGGTTCTACGCCCCCAACATGCTACCTGGTCTGAACTTCGACCCCGAAGTTCTGTCAAACTTTGCGGACTCGAACATTCAGGGATTTGATCTGGGAGCTGCCCCTTCGACGCGCCGTTTCGGTATCAACCTGAACGCTTCATTCTAACCACGACCAGGAACGTCTGCCTGGCGGACGTTCCTGCGTACCTAACTATTAATTAAGAAATGACAATGATTAATACTAAAAACAGTATCAGGACACTGGCACTGGCTGGGCTAATCAGCATAGTCAGTTCATGTAACCTGACCGAACTGGACATTAACAAAGACCCCAACCGGCCGACAACGGGTTCGCTAGGCCTACTATTACCCGTAGCTGAAAATGCCGCCCGTAATGCTTTCACGGCTATCAATAGCAATGCCATGGGTTTTGCTGGCCTCTGGAATTCGGCTGATTCCTATAACCTGAGTAACACCAGTTATCAGGGAACCTGGAATGCCGCTTACGTAAACATGCAGAGCATGGAGGAAATGCTGAAGGGCACCGAAGACGGCAAAAACCCCCGTTACCGGGGTATTGCGATGGTGCTTAAAGCCTACTCGATGGGCAACTACGTGGATATGTTCGGCGATATGCCGTATACGGAAGCCTGGAAAGGAAACGCGGCTGAACCCAACACATCGCCTAAGTTCGACAAGGACTCCGACATCTACGAAGCCCTGATTAAATTGTGTGATCAGGCGATTGTTGAGTTGGCGAAAGCGCAACCTGTAGCCGTCATCAATGACTACATGGGGGGCGGTAACGCCACCACCTGGACCCGGATTGCCAGAACGGTTAAATTGCGTTTGCTGCTGAATTCGCGCAAAGGTCGGGCTACCGGCAATGCCGAACTGAAGGCGGCTTTTGAGGCTGGTGGCTATATTACAGCGGCTGCTAACAACTGGTCGTACCTGTGGTCTACGCAGATTTCTCCTGAGCGAAACACGCACCCCTGGTTCATTACGTACACCGGTACGTCAGACCCAGAATATATCAACCACCAGTTGATGGGCGAAATGATTTTGAACAAAGACCCTCGCCTGCCTTTCTATTTTTACCGGCAAACCTCGCGAATCCTGGATCAGAACAACCCAACTGACCGGGGTACAACACCTTTTGGTGGGTCGTATCTTCCGTTGCGGGCTTCGTTTCTGGACGAGTATAGGAAAGCCTTCAATATCACCGGCACTATTCCTGCTGCGGATCTGGCTTACATTGCCGGTTTCTTTGGTCGCGACCGGGCCGACGTATCGGGTGCTGCTGCGGACGGACCGCTACGGGCTACACCCGGTACTTATCCGGCGGGTGGGGTGTATTCAGACCGGACTGTCCCTGCGGTTACACTAACTGGACAGGCTGCACTAAACTTTGGTGGTGATGGTATGTGGCCACTGATTCACAGTTGGAACACGAAATATTATCAGGTTGAAGCTATTTTGGATGGAACGGGCGTAACGGGTAATCCTAAGGCACTATTTGAGGCAGCCATGCGTGAGCAGATTGCCGTGGTGGTTGCCCAAGGTCTCAAATCGGACCCAAGCAGGTCGAAAACACCCGTAACGGCCGACGTGGACGCCTATATAAAAGCTTGGTTAGATCTGTACGATGGGGCTGCAACGAATCAGTCTAAACTGAACGTGGTAGCCAAGCAAATCTGGTTCTGCTCGTGGGGACAGGGTATGGACATCTGGAACCTCCAACGCCGGACAGGATTGCCGATTCAGAGCCAGTTCAGGCAGTTCTCGATTGGTATTCAGGCCCCTATCTCAAGGCCCCCCCGTCAGTATGCGCTTCGGTTGCCGTATCCGCAATCTGAAGGTGCCCTGAATCCGAACGCATCGAAGTTTATTACCGATGTGATCTTCGACCGGGATCCTATCTTCTGGGACAAAGTGAAGACGAAGTGGGAATTTTAAGAACCTAATAGTTGCCGAATCACGCGTTGCAAACAGGGCGTGGTTCGGCAGACTGAAACGATAAGAAAGCAATGAAAAAACTCAGTATATATGCCTTCTCAGCCGCTATTACGCTGTTGATGAGTTGCCGGGACGAATCGCTCAATCCCAACAAACCTTGGGAGCCCGGCGTACACGGTTTAGCCGTTTTCGATGGTGTATCCGAAGTGGGTAAGGCCAACTTTGCCACCAATGCAAGAACGTTCCCGCTTACCGGCCAGGATGCGTCAAAAATTGACTTCAAAATCCGCTGGGTATCGCTCGATAACAAATTGACGGTTACAAAAATGGTTGTCAAAATCGACATGATCGAGTCGTATACTGACCCCGATGGCAACCCCAGAACGGTGTCGCTGGGTGGTGGAGGCAAAGTGGTTAAAACGATTGATGCACCAGCCGCTAACCGTCAATGGAGTTCGTTCAGCATTTCACCCGCCGAAGTCTTTAACTTGTACAAAGATGCTACGGTGAAATACGACAGAGTGAGAGACGTGAAGGTTTTTGAAAACCCAGCTCGCCCACGGCCAGCAGGATCACGTTTGCAAGGTCCTTTAGTAGTAGCAGGTAGAACGGTAGGCAGCGCCGACGCCTTTGTTGTAACCTGGGAACTGACCACTTCCGATGGACTGGTATTCAAGGAATGGAACCAAGACAGTATTTGCCTTGACCCGACTCCGGTATCACAGGCAAACTCAAACTGCCGCTTGAACTTCATTGTGAGATAACATCACGAACAGTTAATAACAAAGCAGCAATGGGGCAACCCATTGCTGCTTTTTTTGTAGCTTTGAAAGGATAACAAGAAAATGGAACAGGAAACCGACTATCGGCTTAGTACGTTAGAGGCCGTTTTAGCCGAGTTCATCATGCAGACAAATCTAAGACTTGACAAAAGTAATTACCGATGATAGCGACTTACGAATCTAAGCTGTCAGACCCGACGCTCCAACAGATTGTACGCGCCTTTTTCGATTGTGAGCATCACGAAGAATATTTCGAATGTTACTTACGCCAAAATCCGGCCAATATCTCAAATCCGTTTCAATTTGGCCCGATGTTAATTTGTGAGAAACGGGTGTTTTTTTTGCTCATTGATGCCCATCTAATCGCGTGGGAAGTAGTGATATCTGATTTTCGAACTGCTTTTCCTGCTTACAAGGACTACGAACTGACTCCTATTCTGATAAGTAAGTCTATTCAACCCGATCAGGTAAAATACCTAACCAATCAGGGAATTTATGCAATGGCACTAGGCGAAGAAAACATGGAATTACTAAATTTCGATGAATTGCAAGGCCGGTAACTATTGCGTCTGGTTAAGCCTATGGGTTAGCATTTGGTGTCCGGCCATCGCCCAAACACCCACGTATCACCGCGAAATCAAGCCAATAATTACCCAAAACTGCGCGACCCCCTGCCACCACCCCGGTGGAGTCGGGCCGTTTTCGCTGTTGACCTACGAAGACGTGGCCAAGCGGGGCAAGTTTGTGGCGAAAGTGACGCAGATTCGGTATATGCCGCCGTTCCCCGCCGACCGCACCTTCCAGCACTACGCCAACGAACGCGGGCTTTCCGACAAAGAAATTGGCTTGATTCAGGCCTGGGTGGAGAAGGGCTTGGTGCGTGGAGAAAAGAGCATGGTGACTGAAAACTCCATGCCCCGCGCCCCAAACTCCATGCCCGATAAACCCGATCTCACCCTCCGCATGACCAAATCGTATGCCATCAAAGGCGACGGGCGGGAAGACTTCCGGTATTTTCATATTCCGACCAACCTGAAAAAGGACGTTTGGATTCAGGCCATCGAGTTTGTGCCTGGCAACCGGAAACTGCTGCACCACAGCCGATTGATGGTCGATACGACCGGAACAATGGCGGGCATCGACGGGATGGCGGAAGATGACCCACGGGTCAATTCGTTTCAGAAAACACCCCTTGCCGATGAGTTTCTGTATGGCTGGGTGCCGGGAAATGACCGCGTCACATTCCCGCCTGGTACGGCCAAGCGGCTCCGGGCTGGCTCCGACCTCATTGTGAATATCCACTACGCACCATCGGGCAAAGCCGACACTGACCAGTCAGAAATCAGGTTGTATTATGCCGAAACACCCGTGACGCGGGAGGTGAAAACACTTACCATTACTGAAAACAACATCTCAAACCAGCCGTTTTTGATTCCGGCTAATGAGAAAAAATCGTTCTTCGTGCAGTTTGGACCCTTCCCCGAAGCCATTCAACTACTATCGGTGATGCCGCACATGCACTGGTTGGGCAAAACGGTGAAAGCCTTCGCTGTTACACCCGCAGGAGATGCAATAAACCTGATTAAGATTGACGACTGGGATTATAAGTGGCAAATGACCTATACCTTTCAACAGCCACTTACCTTGCCAAAAGGTTCGGTACTCATTGCCGAGGCTACTTACGATAACACGGTGGGCAACCCGCTCAATCCGAACCGCCCGCCCAAACCGGTTCCTTACGGGTGGAATTCGACCAACGAGATGATGAATCTGGTATTTTATTTTATTCAATAAAGCACCCTACAGCCTCAGTACGGGCAGGAACTACCGGCTGGTTGTTTAACAGAGCCGAAAGTGCATTGCGCAGATAATGTTGGGTAGGTTCGGGGCGGTGTTTGCCCAGGGCCACGAACCAATCGTCGATAGCTCCCTGATAGACGACTGTGCCACTAACGTCTTGCACGACTACTTCGGGTGTAATGCTGGCCCGAAACCGGCGAGCGATCTGTTGGTTCGGATCGGGTTTGGTAGGAAAGGGCAGGGGATAGTCGCGTCGGAAGCGCCCAAGTGCCCGATAATCGTCGGTGCTCAGCGGGAAGTAAGCGGCAAACGAAATATTCTTCCCTGAAAACTCCTGGTATAGCTCCCTTAGTCGCGGAATATATCGCTGGCTAATGGGGCATTCAGTCGATAGGAAAACGCTTACCTGCACCTTGGTTGCCTTTTTTGGGTTCACCTGCTGAGCAAATGAGAACGAAACAGTGCTGGACCAAGTGACGATGATGAAGAATAGTATAGCTCGCATAGACAACAGATTAAACCTTGTACTATCGCTCGTGTTCTAATCGTTAAAAGTAACGCCAGTAAACACGATTATGATGAAAACTCGACTTCTTTTGAGCCTGTTGCTCCTGTTGGGTGTAGGAGCAGGAGCTTGGGCACAGGTACAATACGCCACAGAGCGGCCTCGCGTGGAAGAGGTCAACGATCGCGACGTGACTATCCAACGGGTTGAACTAACCAGTCAGTACACGATTCTGTACATGGTATTCAAATCATCGCAGCAGCGGTCACGAAACCAGCAGCCACGGTTACGGCTTCCATTGCCTTTGCCAAGAAATGATCAGAATAATGAATTAGCTCAGAGTACGATCAACTTCGAACCAGATGCTCGTTTGTACGTAAATCAAGGCGAAAAGTCATTTAAGTTTATCCGGGCCGAAAACATCCCGACGACTAAACGCCAGGATGTGTATGCCGGAGAGCGGGTTGATTTTGCCGTTTACTTCGAGCGGATAACGCCAGGGTATGAAGTATTCGACCTCTTCGAATGCAGCGACCGGAACCGTCCTGGAAGTACCTGTTTTAACTTTTGGGGGGTTCATATTACCAACCCGGCTCCTAACAAACGTCAGCCTGATACGCAAGCCCGCCGTGCGCCAGTCCCAACGCCCGCTCCCCAGACCAGGCCTCGTTATACGCCCCGTACAACGCCAGGCTATGGAAACGGTCAACCCGACCCATCAGTACCCGTTCCTGCACCAACCGAAACAAAGCCCGCTCCCGAGCCCACCCCGACGGCAATGGCTATTGCGATGAAGGGCATAGTACGGGACGCCAAAACTCAAAAACCAGTAGTGGCTACAGTCACGTATCGCCTGTTGTCAGGAGCCGAAACATCGGGCGACGCTCCCGCCGATTCGGTGAAGAGTGGTCGGCTGGCAGGGAATTACCAAATTGCAGCCGAACCATTGTCGATTTATGCGCTGACGGTAAAAGCTAAAGGCTATTTCAGCCAGAGTGATACGCTCACTGTAACAAGAGCTGATAAACTCCGAGACTTTGACCTTGTCCCTATCGAAGCCGGTACCAAAGTGACACTGAAAAACATCTATTTCAGTGCTTCAAAATTTGACCTGAAAACAGAGTCGTTCCCCGAATTAGACCGATTGGCGCAATTGATGAAGGAAAATCCGGCCATGAGCATTCGTCTGGAAGGCCACACCGATACGGTGGGTGAGTTTGATGCCAACGTAGAGTTATCGCGAAACCGGGTGAACGAAGTACGACGCTATCTGGCGACCAAAGGCATCGACGCGGGCCGAATCGAGACAATTGGGTATGGCCCTTCGCGCCCGATCAGTACCAACAAAAGCCTGAAAGAACGCCCCGAAAACCGCCGGGTCGAAATGGTCATAACGAAGTCATAACGTATTTAACGAATACGTCGGCCGTCGTAATGAGTGCCAGGTGCAAGGCGCAAAGGTGTTATAAAGAGACGCAAAGTAAATTTCTTCGCGCTCTTTGCGACACCTTTACGCCTTTGCGGTTAAATACAGCATGAAGCCCAATTTCGACCTCGACCTCGTTCTTAACGCCATTGCTCCAGCTATTGCCCCGTTTCCTAAAGCGGCTATGTTTGAGCTGGCTGAGCGGGGCTACAACAGTTTGTTTGAACAACTGATCTCCTGTATTATATCCATCCGTACGCTCGACGAAACAACGATTCCCGTATCATTGCGGTTGTTCGATGTAGCCCGCACGCCCGAACAATTGGCTGCTCTTAGCCCCGATGAACTGATTCCGCTCCTGTACGGTACAACCTACCCCGACCAGAAAGCCTACACGATGCTTGGCATTGCCCGTCGGATTATAGACGAGTTTAAGGGAGAGTTGCCCGCTGAGTATGATGTATTGACTTCACTGAAAGGCGTTGGCCCAAAGTGCGCTAATCTGGCATTGGGCGTGGCAACAGGGCAGGCAGCCATCAGTGTAGATGTTCATGTTCACCGCGTTGTAAATCGGTGGGGTTACGTAAACACTAAACAGCCCGAACAAACCCTCAACGTATTAGAAACGGCTGTACCTCAGGCGCGTTGGATTGACATTAACCGATTGCTGATGCCATTTGGCAAGCACATCTGCACAGGAAACCTGCCCAAATGCTCAACTTGCCCGGTACTGGAATGGTGCGAACAAGTAGGGGTCGAAAGAAGTAGGTAGTGGCTCCGCCGGGAATCGAACCCGGATCTAGCGTTTAGGAAACGCCTATTCTATCCGTTGAACTACAGTGCCAGGAAACTACAAACTATTTATCTTTTTCAGCATTTGCTGTAACAATTCCATATTCTGACGTTGGCCTACTTCAACTGTATGTTGTAGGGTTTCTACCTTTTCCGTCAGAACAGCTTGTTGCTCAGAAAGCATTTTAACCACCGAAGTTAGGTCATTTGTCCGCTTTTCAAGGCGTTCTATGCGGTTTTCAAGGCGCACAAACCGGGTAGATAGTTGAGCAACGTCTTCCTTGAGTTGAGCAACGTCTTCCTTGAGTTGGGCTACATCTTCAAGTGTAATGTCCTGCTTACTGAGCATTTCAGCAACAAGTTCCTCTAATTGGCTAAGGCGTTCTTTTTCGGTCATTGTTCTGATAATACAAGTAGATGCAAAATTGCCTAAAAACGCCCAACTCCCCAAATGCAAGCGGAAGGAGTTGGGCGAAGGCTGAACTAATTGGCCGAAACCGAATCCTCTGAGGGCATATCCAATCCGTATCCGTCGCCTTCTTCAACATAATCCGTCAGCGGAATGTCGAGCCAGTTAGGGTAAATCTGGAAATGGCGTTCCCGAACCAGCTTATAAACCAATTCGCGAAGTTCTGTGAAATTCTCGCGGGTCTGGGCCGAAATAAACACGACATTATCGGCTTTTTTGGTCAGGTACGTCTTTTTCAAATACTCCAACGCCGTTCGTCGGCGCGTGTCAACGGCTATCGGTTCGTCGCCCTCTTCTGCGTATTCGGGTGCCCACTCTTCTTTGGGCACAAATTGATCCATCTTGTTAAAGACCAAAACGGTTGGCTTATCAGACGCTTTGATGTCGGCAAGGGTCGCATTTACCACATCGATTTGTTCCTCGAACGAAGGGTGCGACACATCCACAACATGAAGTAGAATGTCGGCCTCGCGCACTTCGTCCAGGGTCGATTTAAACGACTCGATCAGCATTGTAGGTAATTTGCGGATAAACCCAACGGTATCGGTCAGCAGAAACGGAATATTACCCAACACCACCTTGCGCACCGTCGAATCAACGGTGGCGAAGAGTTTATTTTCGGCGAATACCTCCGTTTTGGCCATCGTGCGCATTAGCGTCGACTTGCCTACGTTGGTGTAACCCACCAGGGCTACCCGCACAAGCCGGTCGCGCTCCTTACGCCGGGTTTGGCTCTGCTTGTCGATTTTTTCGAGCTTTTCTTTCAGAAACGAGATCCGGTCCTGCACAATCCGGCGGTCGGTTTCAAGTTCTTTTTCACCCGGTCCGCGCATACCCACGCCCCCTTTTTGGCGGCTAAGGTGGGTCCACATACGGGTAAGGCGCGGAAACATATACTGGTATTGCGCCAGTTCGACTTGTACACGCGATTGCGCGGTTTGAGCGCGCATCGAGAAAATGTTCAGGATCAATAAACTCCGATCCAGCACTTTTATATCGGTAAACGTTTCTTCGAGGTTACGAACTTGCGAAGGAGTCAGGTCATCATCAAAAATGATGATGTCAACCGGATTGTCGATGACATAGGTATGAATCTCCTCTAATTTGCCCTTTCCTACAAACGTCTTGGAATCAGCTCGTTCGAGTTTTTGGGTAAATGTTTTCTTCGTAATAATGCCCGACGTTTCGGCCAGAAACGCCAATTCATTCAGGTATTCTTTGGTCTGATCGGCCGTTTGTTTTTGGGTAGTCAGGGCAACCAGAACAGCGGTTTCGGGTTGTTCGTGGGTTTCGTTCATAAAATAAATAACGGGTCTGTTTTAGTAAAAGTTTCTAAAGGATTGGAACACAGATTTAACTGACGGAATGGGCCAGGTCCGGGTTCCAGTCCATTACACAGTTATGGTTTTCCAGCGACCCCGGCGGAAGACGATAATGGCCAAAACAGCCAGTAATGTCTCGCTGATGGCTACAGCCCAGAAAACGCCCTCTGGCCCCCAATCAAGACGTTGAGCCAGAAAATAAGCCAGCGGAATCTCAATCATCCAGAAACAGATAATGTTGATAATGGTTGGCGTACGGGTGTCGCCCGCGCCGTTGAGGGCTTGGGTCAACACCATTCCATAAGCAAAGGCAACATAGCCTAAGCAGAAAATCCGCAGGCATTGCACGGCTACAGTAACTACAGAAACCTGATTGTTGAAGATGCCCACAATTTCAGCGGCAAAAATGTAAAAGCCAATCCCTACCACTATAAGAAACACCATATTGCCCACGGCTGCCCGCCAGGCCGATGTTTCGGCTCGTTCGGGTTGGCCCGCGCCCAGATTCTGGCCCACCAGCGTGGCAGCTGCATTGGCTAAGCCCCACGAGGGTAGAATAGTGAAAATCAGAATACGAATGGCAATGGTATAGCCTGCCACAGCATCGCTGCCGAATGTGGATACTAGGCGTGTGAGAAACACCCAACTGGCTGAACCGATCAGGAATTGAGCCGTTCCTCCTGCAGCTAAGCCAAGTAGGTTACGAATAATAGGCACATCGGGAGTCATGTCAGTGGTCTTCACCTGAACAATTCCACTCTGTCGGGCAAAGGCGATCAGTTGATATAATACACCCAATGACCGCCCGGTTGTAGTGGCCACGGCCGACCCCATTACCCCCAATTCGGGAAAGGGCCCCCAACCAAAAATCAGCACCGGACACAATACAATGTTGACACCATTGGCCAACCAAAGCGATCTCATAGCGATAGAAGCCATTCCCGCGCCCCGCAAACAGCCGCTGAGGGTATAGAGCAACATTATGGCTGGCGAACTGGCGAAAATCATGCGGGTAAAGCCAGAACCGTTGGCAATCAGTTGTTCGCTGCCGCCCATGAGTCGAAGCACGTCTTCGGCAAACAGAAACCCAGGAAGCCCCAGCAATACGGAGGCTACCAGCGACACTAGTATAACCTGCCCGACAGCCTGCCCGGCACCGCGATTGTTGTTTTCGCCAATGCGTCGGGCAACCAGGGCAGTAGCGGCAGTACTCATACCAATTGCCAGAGAGTACACAACAGTCAACACGGATTCGGTAAGGCCGACGGTTGCCACGGCTTCCGTGCCGATTCGGGCTACAAAGAAAACATCTACAACCGCGAACAGCGACTCCATAACCATTTCCAGAATCATGGGAACTGACAATAGAAACAAGGCTCGGTTGATGCTACCGGACGTAAAATTGGACTCTGTACCACGTAATGCAGCCAGAAACAGCTTAATAAATTTAGTCATTTGAAAAGGCAATATGTGTCATGGCCAATGACCATGAGCATCCTATGAATAGGAAAATAGAAGGTGACCGCTCGTAATGGCGGTTGAGGAAAGAAAGGAAAAACCGACTTGGGTTTTTAAGCGAGGAACTTCATTGGGCGTTGGTGGCCAGCCAAAGCAGGCGCGTTTACGGGTGCAAACCTACTGAAATTCTTATGAAAACACCAAACTCAAGCGGATCGTTACCTGTCCGATGAACAGGGCGACATTTTCTAGCATTAGGTAGTGCAACCAGTTTTGTACAGTGGAGCGGTGCTCCGTTGGGTCGACAGACCAAAAACGCAGCGTAATTAGCCTCCTGCTCGACGCACTACTAAAGTATCACTTCAACCGAGCCAACTCTCCCTGTAACAGCGCTTTGTGACTTTCATTGTCCTGATAGAGCGCAATAGCTTTAGTGATTTGCTGTTTGGCTTCGACTTTGCGGCCCACACGGGTTAGCAACCGGGCATGGGTAATCACATTCTGGGGCGCACTGTCAATTTGTACGGCCCGTTCTGACCAGCGCAGCGCCTGGGCCACGTCTTTTTTGTCGGTCGAGCTTTCGGTGAGGCCCTTTGCCAGATCGCACAGTTGACGAGCCGTTAAACTTGAAACTGGTTTTTTAGGAGCCATATCTACCGCTGTGGAATCTGAGTTTAGAGTCAGATTGGCCGAGTCAGGCATGAAGGCAGAAAGAGTATCGGATGGTAGTTTTGATCGGAAAAATGTCAACGAATCTGCCACGGCCAATTCCGCATCAGTTTTGGCCATCAGGCGGGTTTCGGCAATCTTTTTGACCAACGAAATATAGTGGGCCTGTAATCGGGAAGCCTTGTAGAACCGCAAGCGTGTCTCATCGGCATCGCGTTCCAGCAACGCTTTTTGTTCAGGCGACACCTGCTCCTTGCCAATGCCCATTAGAAGCCGTTTTCTGGCAGCTATGTTCGTAATCAGATTTTCAACCAGAATTTCATCCTGGGTAGCTACGGCATCCGTAAGGTCATTCTTTTCGGCTCGGGCAAAGGCTTTGGATAGGTCTTCTGTCAACTGTTGCTTGGTTGGCTCTGTACCAATTTGAACCGCTTTTTCGGCCAGCAATGTATAGGCCTTGGTGTAGGTTGTCGACAGCATTTCGCCCAGAAATTTGATCTCCTCGCTGGCCATCGTATCCGTTTTGGGTAAAATCTTTACGTAGTCGTCGAGCACGTCACCCGTAGGACGGTCATATTCAGCCTGTTTGCGTAACATACCCCGCATGAATGCCGGCGAGCGGTCGCCAGCATCGTATTTTTTATTCCACATAGCCATCGCATGGCTTTCGTTGGCGTCGGAGAGGGCACGTTGTGCTTCGGCCAGAAACCAATCGATACCGTTGTAGCCAAGGGTTCGGCGAATGAGCTTGCCTTCTATCGAAATAAACAGCGAGGTTGGGTAGGCCTGAACCCCGTAGCGTTGGGCCACAGTTTGGCCTTCGCCTTTTTCGGCGTCGATCTTGTAGTTGATGAAGTTATCGTTCATCCGCGATCCCACGCGGGCGTTCGGAAATGCCTGCGCCGACATGAGCTTGCAGGGCCCGCACCAGGTCGTGTACACGTCCACAAAAATGGGCTTGTTCTGACGCCGGGCTTCGGCCAAAACCTGCGACCACGAGCCATTGAAGAAACGCACGCCATTGGCAAAAACGGGATTAGTTGACGTTAGCAGAAAGAAGAAAAAAGCGGAACGAAAAAGTGCCATAGGTTGAGATAGGTTGATATTAGTAATGGATGATTGGGTACATTCTGAACCAAAGAGCGGTCGTTTTTGTGGTAAAAATACGGCAAAGACAGGGAAGGCCGTTGTTTTTTATGGCAAAAAGTACACTTAGCCCACCACCCACTACCTCACTTACCGAGAAACCACTCAACTGGCGGGATCGGTTTAGTGCGCTCAAAAATCTGCCCGACTTTTTCAAATTAGTCTGGCAAACCTCACCCGGTTTGTTTCTTGGCAATGCGTTCGGGCGGCTACTCCGGGCGGCTATTCCGGCCGCATCATTATATGTGGGCAAGCTGATTATCGACGAGGTAGTGCGGCTTATTAGCGAACATGACACAGGTAATCCAGATCACCTCTGGAAACTGGTGGCCATTGAGTTCGGACTCGCCATTCTCAGCACGGCCCTTGGTCGGTTAGTGTCGCTCTTAGACAGCTTGTTGGGAGATTTGTTTGCCAACCGAACGTCCATCCGGCTCATGGAACACGCGGCCTCGCTCGACCTGGAGCAGTTTGAAGATGCCACGTTTTACGACAAACTCGAACGTGCCCGTCGACAAACTACCGGCCGAACGGTGCTGCTCTCGCAGGTATTTGGGCAAGTACAGGAGATTATTTCGGTAGGGTTTCTGGCGGCAGGTTTGGTCGTTTATAACCCGTGGCTCATTGGCCTGCTGATTCTGGCGGTTTTGCCCGCGTTTATCGCCGATAATTACTTCAATCAACGCAGCTATTCGCTCTCCCGTAGCTGGACGCCCGAACGGCGCGAACTTGATTATCTCCGTTACGTAGGGGCCGCCGACGATACGGCTAAAGAGGTCAAAATTTTTGGACTGTCTGACTTCCTCATCGAGCGGTTCAAGTCGATGTCGTGGTCGTATTATGTGAAGAACCGGGCGTTGGCCATCAGCCGGACGGGTTGGGGAACGGTGCTTACGGCCCTCGGAACGGCGGGTTACTACGGAGCCTATGTCTGGATTATCGGGCGGGCGGTAGCAGGCCAAATCTCGCTGGGTGACCTTACGTTTTTGGCTGGTTCTTTCCGACAGGTACGAGGCTCCCTGGAGAGTATTCTGCTGCAATTCAGTGGCTTAACCCAGGAAGCGATGTATTTGCAGGATATGTTCGACTACTTCGCCATTAAACCCACCATCGACTCTCCCAAAAATCCATTAACCTTCCCGAAACCCGTGCTGCATGGATTCGTGTTTGAGAACGTTGGCTTTCAGTACGCCAATGCATCGGCGAGCGGCTCCGACCGCTGGGCGATTCGCAACCTGTCCTTCACGCTGATACCCGGCGAAAAACTGGCGTTGGTGGGCGAGAACGGAGCGGGAAAAACTACCCTGGTCAAACTGCTGGCCCGGCTCTACGAACCCACCGAAGGCCGAATCCTGCTTGATGGCCGTGACCTGCGCGACTACGATCTGGCTGACCTCCGGCGTAATGTGGGCGTGATTTTTCAGGATTATGTCCGGTTCAAAATGTCGGCCGGAGTGAACATTGCCGTGGGCGACATCGACGAACGCACCAACCAGCCGCGCATCGAAAACTCAGCGCAACGGAGCCTAGCCGACTCGGTGATTTCCAAACTACCGGGCGGCTACGAACAACAATTAGGCAAGTCATTCAATAAGGGTGTCGAACTGTCGGGTGGCGAGTGGCAAAAAGTGGCCCTTGCCAGGGCCTACATGCGTGATGCTCAACTAATTATCCTCGACGAACCCACTGCCGCCCTCGATGCCCGCGCCGAATACGAAGTGTTCCAGCGGTTCGCGGCCCTCACCGAAGGCAAAAGCTCCGTGATTATTTCGCACCGATTCAGCACCGTTCGCATGGCCGACCGGATCCTGGTTCTCGAAAATGGCCGCCTGATCGAGTTGGGTTCCCACGAGGAATTACTGGCGCAGGGAGGGCGCTACGCCGAGTTGTTCCAGTTGCAGGCGCGGGGGTATCAGTAGAGGAGAGGAAGGGCCTATAACGTTCTCACTTGTTCCACTGTCAGGCCCGTATGTTTGGCTACTTCCTCAATGGAAAGTCCAGTGTTTAATAGACTTCTGGCAATGTTTTCGGCAAGGTCTTTCTGGGTTTTGATTACGGCAGCATTTACTGCTTTGGTTACGGCAAAGCTTACGGCTTTGTTTACGGCAAAGCTTACTCTTCCTCTTTCGTCTTGCTCCCTCATCAAAACATAGTCGTAGGCTTCCAGTTCGTCCTTTGTCCAGTTGTGTTTGTCGGCGTCCTCGTAAGCGTTTCTTAAGCCTTCATCGCTTATCTCTTTAGGAACAACGTCTAAACTCTCCGCATTCTTGATGAAGTAAACCCACTGGTCGACAATACTTGTCAATTCGGTTTCTTCTTTGGTGAATTTCGGTAACTCAATGAACGTAAATTCAATGTCGCTGAGGAGGTTTTCGCCCGTCTCAACATCCAGAATTTTATGCCTGCTAATGTAATCTGGATTTTTGGTGATGGTAAAATCTAAAATTCCGATAAAAAATGTAGGGTTGAGTTTGTCGTACAAATCTCCCCGGTCAATTTGTGAGGAGTAGCTTTTTGAAGCATAGTACAGCACGCGCTTATCGAAGCCATCTATTTCGGCCACCTGCATCTCAACGATATACGTTTTGTCGCTTTGGTCTTTGGCTTTGACATCAACTATGGTAACCTTTCCACCCCTCAACGTTGGTAGCTGATAGGGCGTTAGAATATCCACCGTAACGATTTTTCGGTCGTCTTCTAACAGCAAAACCGCATTTAGGAAAGAAATCAGCACTTCTTTCCTGTTTTCATTTCCGAATATTTTTCGGAAGGCAATGTCGTTTTTTACATCTACAAACTTCATAGGATGAGGGGGTTAGGGGGATGCTGATTAAACTATTTGGCATGAGGTGTCACTTTGAGTAAAACGGTTCCTGTTTGCAGGTCAATAAACTGGATTTCGTCCAGTTTTTCAAGATCATTTTCATTGTCCATTCCCAGCAAAGCGGGATAGATGTAATTTTCAAGTTTGCCGATATACACCTCAAAATCGCTCTTTGTGTCATAGCCAACAAAAATGGTGTTGGCAGGATGAGCGTTCGGGGAAAGTTTTCTGATCAAGGCCCGACTGGATGGGGTAGTGCTGAAAGCGTACCCGTCCATCTGTTTGTTTACGTTGATTCTGATTGCATTCATCGTTCAATTTGTTAAGTCTCCAACCATTTTTTGGAAGGCAATGTCGTTTTTTACGTTTATAAGCTTCATGTTATGAGGGTGTTAAGGGGGAGGTGGATTGATGATTTTTGTTGCGGTATTTAAAGGGCTTTAAGGTTTTTTAGCACAGACTGTGTGTTACTTCCCTTTTGCCCTAATTCTTGGTTAATTATGCTATTAAGTGTTCAATAGTAAATGTAGTAATGAAGTGCCTATTACCAAAAACAGCCTCATTTCTATCTCGTTAATCCTAAAATATCAGCGTAGTACAGTTGAGTGGCGGTTGCCTCAACCTCTCCTAAATCCTCTCCACCTGACTCTGTAGCCTCTGAATCAGCAGGTTGGCGATTCGGCGAGTCAGTTCGGCTTCCTCACTGACAAATGTTGCGAACTCTTCAGGGGTGAATTGCCCGACGACCATCCCGATCAACATCAGCCGCAGGCGGGTATCGTCACGGACCGACCGTTCGATATACGCCAGTTTATCTTCGTGCGTCAGGCGGGCGAAGGAACTCTTTCGTTTGGGTAAGTGATGCCGGTAATAGGCTACCAATAGCTCATCGAGAGCTTTCAGGATGGGCCGGAGTGTTTCATTTTGAAACTGTTCGGCAACGGTGACGGCCGTTGGTTCGGTAGCGATGTCGGGGCGGGGGCGCATACGGTAGGAGTTTGAGTAAACACATAACTGTTGCTGCCTTTTTGTGTTCGATGAAAACAACCGCGCTATCCCTCCTTTTTGCGTTGCTCGCTGTGGCAACGATGGCCCAAAACGCCCCTACTGGTCATCCCGATACCAGCAAACCCGGCTGGAAACCGCTATTTGCAGCTAATTTGTCGGATGCCAGCCACCCCAAAAGCATCTGGAGCGTGACCGATGGGGTACTGACAGCCACCGAAGATAAAACGATCTGGACGGCTGTTCCTTACGAAAGTTTTGAGCTGGACATGGAGTTTAAAACGGCTCCCGGCACCAACAGCGGGGTAATTGCCTATTGCAGCGATACGGCCAACTGGATTCCGAATTCCATCGAGATTCAGATTGCCGACGACTATGCCAAGCAGTGGTCCGAATCGCCCAAAAACTGGCAGTGCGGGGCTTTTTTTGGGCATAAAGGAGCCACAAAATCGCTGGTGAAGAAACCCGGCGAGTGGAATCGCTACACCGTTACGGCGCGGGGCCGGAAACTCTATGTGGTGCTAAACGGGGCGTTGGTCAATGAGATGAACATGGACGATTATACGTCGGT
>Ga0105048_10001749_pt1 | contig 35025 bp, 35 predicted proteins | sample MAT05_FD_78382 | JGI IMG/M metagenome (GOLD analysis project Ga0105048, IMG submission 78382) | Freshwater microbial communities from Lake Fryxell liftoff mats and glacier meltwater in Antarctica - MAT-05 | ecosystem: Environmental > Aquatic > Freshwater > Ice > Liftoff microbial mat | place... | reverse complement strand
GTCTTGCTCGAGACGTAGGCTCGCTTCTTCCAGCTCTCGGAGGGCGGTCCATGGAGGAGAGGCCAGCTCGGCGTCGTCGTCCAGGAAGGGCCCGCCGTCGGTGCGAAAGCGCAGGCCGCCCATTCTGTGTCCGTCATACACACCCAGCAGGTAGTCGAGCTCGGTCAACCTGCGCTCTTTGCGTGCCCCTTCGCGGGCGAGCAGCGCCTCTCGCCGTTGCATCAACACACGGCCCCAGCGATCCGGCGATGAGTCGAGAAACAACCCAAAATTGTCACGGCCTGCAGCGAGGAATTGAGGCCCAGGGCCCAGCCGCAATGCTGGATCCAGCGCGTGGGTATTGGCTGAGCCGAGCCATTCTCGATCGAGCTCGAACGAGAAAACTTCTTTGCCACGTGCAGGCGTGGCGTGCAGGAGGCCCATGCGATTGGGGCCCGCCACCCAACCCGCACAGACCTCGACGGAGCGGCGTTCAAGTGCCACGTGGCGGAGCTCTCTTGGCTGCGCTTCGTCTGGGCGAAAGTGCGGCGTCTTGTAGCTGACGACCCACCTCGTCGTCGCGGGCGACACGGCCCAGATCTTTCTCGAGACCCAGGCAGTGAAGAACATTGGCGACTGCTGCGAGGGTTACGCTGCTCGCACCTTGCTCGATGGCGCGAAGCGTCGGCCGCGACATGCCGGCACGTTCGGCGACGAGCGCTGCTGACAACCCCCGCCGTCGTCGAGCGAGCCGAATATTTTCGCCCAGCGCGAGCAACACCCGTTCGACCGCGGGCATCGGTGATGTCGTCAGCCTGGACATGAAACTATTATTGCCATAAGCCGCTAAAATGGATGGAATAATTTCATTCATGATCCGACTCACATCACCGGCGTCGCTGGGTGCGGTCTGCGTGCCGAGGGTAACGCTACGTCACATTCTGCTTGACGACCTCGCTTGGGGGGCCTACTAACTCATACGTTCACGTGAGAGTTCGAGTTGTCCCTCCCCCTACTGAGTCCGTCGTCCGGTTGCCCCTGATGCAACCGCCTGCTGGCTCTCATTTGGGCAGGCCCGCGCGCTCGACAACACAGTCAGAAAAGCTGTTGCAAGTCGGTGACTTGGCCAAGGCCGCGGGCAAAACGGTGCGCGCCATTCACCACTATGAAGAGCTCGGCTTGTTGAAGCCTGACGCTCGCTCCAAGGGGCGTTTTCGCCTGTACGACCCGTCCGCCGTCACCCGCGTGAGGTGGATCGGCAAGTTGCACGACCTGGGCATGAGCCTGATCCAGATCCAGCAAGTCGTGACCGCGTGGGAGCACGCGCCGTCACCCGCTCGCGCGATGGCTGAAGTGCGCGGCACCTACCGTGAGCGGCTCCAAGAGACGCGCGCGCAGATCGCGCGACTCACTGTGCTCGAGCGCGAGCTGGAAGCCAGCATCGACTACCTCGACACCTGTGACTCGTGCGACCCGATTTCGATTGCCGGCGGGCGCCCCAACCCGCCGGAGATGCTCTTGGCAACCTCACCGGCTGTCGAGAACGCAGCGACCTGCAGTGCATGTCAGCTGCGTGAACGCGAAGTAGAACCCGATCTCGTCGCTGGGATCGTGGCCTGACCTCCGAGCTGACGAAAGGCGACTGATGGAACTGCCGATTTACATGGATTACCACGCGACGACTCCGGTCGACCCGCGTGTGCTCGAGACGATCCTGCCGTACTTCACGCTGAAGTTCGGCAATGCGGCGAGCCGCAGCCACAGCTTCGGCTGGACGGCTGAAGAAGCGATCGCCATTTCGCGCGAGAAGGTCGCTGCCTTGATCGGCGCGAAGAACCCGAAAGAGATCGTGTTCACCTCTGGCGCAACCGAGTCGGACAACGTCGCGATCAAGGGCGTCGCCGAGTTCTACAAAGAGAAGGGCAACCACATCATCACCAGCGTGATCGAGCACAAGGCCGTGCTCGACACCTGCAAGCGCCTCGAAAAAGAGGGCTACGAGGTCACCTACCTGCCCGTCGACAAAGACGCGCTGGTCGACCCCGACGACGTGAAAAAGGCGATCACCGACAAGACGATCCTCGTCTCGATCATGCTCGCCAACAACGAGGTCGGCACTGTGCAGCCAATCCGCGAGATCGGCGCAATCACCCGTGAGCGCGGCGTCTTGTTCCACAGCGACGCTGTGCAAGGCATCGGCAAGGTCGCCTTCGATGTCGAGCTCGACAACGTCGACCTCGCTTCGATCACCGCCCACAAGATGTACGGGCCCAAAGGCGTCGGTGCTCTCTACGTGCGCAGGTCCAAGCCCCGCGTGCGCATCACCGCCCAGATGGACGGCGGCGGTCACGAGTTCGGCATGCGCTCGGGCACGCTCAATGTGCCCGGCATCGTCGGTCTCGGCCGCGCTGCCGAGATCCTGAAACAAGACGGGCCGGTCGAGAATTTCAAGATCGCCGCCCTGCGTGATCGGCTGCTCAGCCGCATGCAAGCCAAGCTGGAAGACATCCAGCTGAACGGTCACCCGACCAAGCGCTTGCCTGGCAACCTCAACGTCTCGTTCTCCTTCGTCGAGGGCGAAGCAATGCTGATGGCGATCAAAGACGTGGCTTGCTCCAGCGGCTCGGCCTGCACCAGCGCAAGCCTCGAGCCCTCCTACGTGCTGCACGCGATGGGCATCGGCGACGATCTCGCGCACTCGTCGATCCGCTTCGGCCTCGGCCGCTTCACCACCGAAGAAGAGGTTGATTACGTCGCCGACCTCGTGATCGAGAAGGTGAACAAGCTACGCGACATGTCACCGCTCTACGAGATGCACAAAGAAGGCATCGACCTCACGACAGTTCAGTGGGCTGCACATTGATTTTCTCGGGGGCTGTCGCCAGCCCCCGCCCCAACGGCTTCGCCGTCGGGGCCCCACCCCAAGACGCTAGCGCGCGGGGCCCAACCCCGCTTGTTCTGCAAGTTAGAAGTTAGGAAGCTCATCATGGCATACAGCGAAAAAGTTCTCGATCACTACGACAACCCCCGCAACGTCGGCACGCTCGACAAGTCCGATGACGGCGTCGGCACCGGTCTCGTCGGCGCGCCTGCCTGCGGTGACGTGATGCGCCTTCAGATCAAGGTCAACGACACTGGCGTGATCGAAGACGCCAAGTTCAAGACCTTTGGTTGCGGCTCGGCGATCGCGTCGTCGTCGCTCGCGACCGAGTGGCTCAAAGGCAAGACAGTCGACGAAGCCAACACCATCAAGAACAGCATGATCGCCGAAGAGCTGAACCTGCCGCCGGTGAAGATTCACTGCTCGGTGCTCGCCGAAGACGCCATCAAGAGCGCCATCGCCGACTACCGCAGCAAACAAGCCGCCAAGCGCGTGCTGGTTTAATTGCTCCGCAAGGAGTTGCTGCGCACCCAATAGTCAAAAGAGCCGTGTGATGTCAGAGCACTACAATGTCCGAGCTGAATGAAGCCCAGAAAAACGCGTTCAAGCCTGTCCCGAAATTCGAGTCGGGCGTGGCCAAGAACACGATCGGCGTCAGCCCCAAAGCTGTCGAAGGCGTTCGCGCGGCGCTGGTGAAGCGCGGCACCCCCGAAGCAGCCTTGCGTGTCGGTGTACGCGGCGGCGGCTGCTCCGGCTTCTCGTACGTGATCGAGTTCTCCGACGACCCGCCGCGCAGCGGCGACACCGTGCTCGAGTTCCCCGAAGAGGGTCAGAGCACCGTGCGCGTCTTGTGCGACAAGAAGAGCATTCTCTATCTCGGCGGCTCGGTGCTCGATTTCGAGAAGACGCTCATGTACCAAGGGTTCAAATTCCGGAACCCTCAAGAAGCGTCCAAATGCGGCTGCGGGCACTCTTTCACGGTCGCGTGAGAGCAGGAGAGCGAGAGGATATTTAGCGCAGAGGTCGCAGAGGACGGGCGCAGAGAGCGCAGAGGTTTTTTTGTGTCCAGCTGCGCGCCTGCGCTGCCAGGCGCGATGCCAGCGCCAAAGCCTCACGCAAGCGGCGCCACAGCGTTCACCGAACCCTAAATTCTCCCCTTCGCGTCCTCTGCGCCTCTGCGGTAAATATCTCTCTCCCTCTCCTCCCCAGATGGACCCCTTCGCAATACTCGGACTCGAGCCTCGCTTCGATCTCGATGCAGCCATGCTCGAGGACCGTCACCGTGAGCTTTCGCGGGTGCTGCACCCGGACAAGCACGTGGGCAAGGCAGCGAGTGAGCGGCGCATGGCTTTGTCGCGGGCGATCGAGGTGAACGAGGCGTTTCGCATTTTGAAGGACCCGGTGCGAAGGGCGCAGAGTTTGTTCGAGCAGCACGGCATCCCGACAGGTGAATCGAGCCAGACCAAGGCGTCGCCGGCGCTGTTGATGGACATGATGGAAGCACGCGAAGAGCTAGCTGAAGCCGCGCGCGACAAGAACCTGAGCAAGGTCGTCGAGCTGGGTGCGGTGATGCAACAGCGCGAGGCGGCGCTGATCAGCAAGCTCGGGGCGGCGCTTGCTGCAGCGGGCCGCGACACGCAAAAGCTCATCGAGGCCGAGGCGGTGCTCGGGGAGCTGCGTTACGCCAAGCGTTACCTCGACGAGGTCTCGGCGTTCGAAGAGGCGCTCGCTACATGAGTTTGGCTACATGAGTTTGGCAACATGAACCTGCTCGAGATTTACGACCCCAAAGCTGCACCCCGGCCGATCGGTATCGATCTGGGCACCACCAACTCGATCGTCGCTCGCATGCGCGACGACGTGCCGAGTGTGATCGAAGACTGCGATCAGCAGTGGCTGGTGCCTTCGGTGGTGCACTTCGATGCGCGTGGCATTGCCATCGTGGGTGCTTCTGCGCAGCGTATGGCAGCGGCTGATCCGACGAACACGATCGCCAGCGTGAAGCGGCTGATGGGCCGCGGCGCCGACGACCCGGAGACCAAACGCCTCGGCACCACCGAGTTCGCAGAGCCGACCTCGGACGAAGACAAAAAGACTGTGCGCCTCAAGGTGCGCGGTCGCCTGATCACGCCGGTCGAGATCTCCGCGGAGATCTTGAAGAAGCTGAAGCAGATGGCCGCCGACGAGCTGAAGAGCGTCGGTGGCGCTGTGATCACGGTGCCGGCGTACTTCGACGACGCGCAACGCCAGGCCACCAAAGACGCAGCCAAGCTCGCAGGGCTCGATGTGCTGCGCCTGTTGAACGAGCCCACTGCCGCCGCGCTCGCGTACGGCATCGAGAAGAAGAAAGACGGACTCTTCGCTGTGTACGATCTCGGTGGCGGCACCTTCGACATCACCATTCTTCGGCTCGACGACGGCGTGTTCGAAGTGAAGTCGACGGGTGGCGACAGCCAGCTCGGCGGCGACGACATGGACCGCGCGATCGCCGAGCCGCTGCTCGCGGCAATGACAGCCGGTGACCTCAGCGACGTTTCCCCCGTGGTGAAGCGCACTGCGCTCGATGCCGCTCGCAAACTGAAGCACGCGCTCACAGAGACAACAGAAGTCGAAATGGAATTGCCGGCGCTTTCTCAAGCAGCAGAGGGCGGCAATACAGCGACCATGAGGTGGAAGCGCAGCGATCTCGATGCGCTGGTGGCGCCGATCGTCGAGCGCACAGGGGTGGCTTGTCGGCGAGCGATGCGAGACGCCGGTGTGAAGCCGGCAGATCTCGACGGCGTGATCTTGGTCGGCGGCTCGACGCGCGTGCCCTACGTGCGCTCGTTCGTGGCCAAGCTGTTCGAGCGTGAGCCGCTCGCCGATATCGATCCAGAAAAAGTGGTCGCGCTCGGTGCTGCGATTCAGGCGCATCAGCTGGCGGGTGAGGGCAACAAGGACGAGATCTTGCTGCTCGACGTGCTGCCGCTGTCGCTCGGGGTCGAGACGATGGGTGGTGTTGTCGAGCGCATCTTGCCGAGAAACACGACAATTCCCACCGGTGCGCGGCAGATCTTCACGACCTACGCCGACAAGCAGACAGGCTTCGTGCTGCACGTGGTGCAGGGCGAACGCGAGCTCGCCGCAGATTGTCGGTCGCTGGCGAGCTTCACATTGAAGGGCATTCCGCCGATGCCAGCTGGCCTCGCGCGCCTCGAGATCACGTTCACAGTCGACGCCGACGGCTTGCTCAAGGTCGACGCCAAAGAGCTGACCACGGGCATCGAGCAGACGGTGGAGGTGAAGCCGAGCTACGGCCTCGCTGAAGAAGAGGTCGAGGCGATGTTGATGGCAGCGCTCGACTACGGCGAAGAAGACTTGCACGCGCGCCGCTTGATCGAAGAGCGCGTCGAAGCCGGCCGCGTGCTGTCAGCGACCAAGCAGGCGCTCACGATCGACAGCGACTTGCTCGACGTAGGCGAGCGCGAGCGCATCGAGACGGCAGCCAACGAGCTGGCGGTGGCGATCAGCGGCAACTCTCCTGGCGTGATTCACGCGCGGGTCGAGCTGCTCGACACTGCCACCAAAGCCTGGGCCGGCCGCCGGATGGATCGCGCAGTCGGACGCGCCATCGCCGGCAAAAACTTGGACTCGATCGAAGGCGATGTCGCGCACGCGAGAGGCGTCGACGACCATGTCGAAGAGCACGCGCGACGGAGAGAGGGACTGTGATGGCGACGATTCGATGGAAGGCCCACGACAAGACCTGGGAGACGGAGGTCTCTCTCGGCACCGATCTGCGTAGCGCATCGAAGACCAACGATGCCCCGCAAGGTGACGCCTGCGGCGGCGTGTGCGCCTGCTCCACTTGCCACGTGTATGTCACCACGGGTCGCGAGCTACTGACCGAGGCCGAAGAAGAGGAAGAAGACATCCTCGACAAGGCGTTCGACGTGCGCGCCAACAGTCGGTTGGGGTGTCAGGCCAAGGTCGCCAAAGAGGGGGTGATCGAGGTGGAGGTGACGCGGGAGAGCTTGGACGCTTTTTACAACGAGCATCCGCACGTGCAGGATCCAAGGAAGCCTTTGCGTAAGCACGGCTGAGCTTTCGAAACGAAAACGCCCGCTCATCCTGGGAGGAGAGCGGGCGGCCTGGGCTGCGAAGACCGGGCTGTTACAGCTCGATCTTCAGGTCGTAGATGCCGATGTCGGATTGGTCGCCGCGCAGCGTGTAGTCGAGCCAACCGTCGGCGAAGATGAAGTAGTCGGTATCGGCGATCACCGGGAACGTCAGTGTTTCGACGTCCCACCAGCTGACCGCCGATTCTGCGCAGGCAACCTCATCGGCGGGAAGCTCCGAGCCACATTCGGTACGAACGTAGAGGGTTCGGTCGTAGCAGCCCGGTTGGTAGGGGAAGGTTGGCTCGAGCAGTGGGTCAGGCCCGCAGTATGCGTCGCCATTGAGGTCTTCGCCGAGGGTCAGCGTCATGGTGCCGGATATTGAAGGTCGCACCTTGATGACGTTTTCTTTGGAGTACAGATGGGGCGCTACTGGCAGCAGCTGGCAGGAGCCGTTCTCGTTGCTTTCGCCATTGATCGTGCTGCCAGAGACGAAAGTCGTGCCGGCGTTGATGTTCAAGGCAGCACCCGCAATCGCTGCGCCGCACTGGGTATCAATCGGATCGGAAGGCTCGAGCCCGCACATGTCGGTACAGCCATCATTCGGAACGTCGTCCGCGCCCGTGCCGAAGTCGCACTCTTCATCCGGATCCAGAATGAAGTCGCCGCAGTCTGTAGGCGTGCAGCTGATATCGAGCGAGAAGGTCGAACCCTCCCCGACGTCGGTGACCACGATGTAGTAGGTGCCGCTGTCCAGCGTGGTGGTCAGCGATTCGGCCGGGCCAGTAGACGCGTTGACACACTGGGGAGCCGGCGTCGTGCCGTCGATCTCGCAAGTGTCGGAGCGCAATGTCAGCACGCCATCGAAGCCGGCGCCGATACCCTCGAGCACCATGTCGATCTTGCAGGTTTCGACGACGTTGAGCTCGTAGAAGACGTCAACGGCCGGCTCCAGGGCCGTGATGCAGAAGGTGGAGGTGTTGTCGGTCGCACCCTCGACTGTGCCCTGCACCTGGACGGCTTCCATCAGGCCGATCGTGAGGGCGGCGGGGCTCTCACAAGAGTCGTTGGCGACGCCGCCACCGCCTACGCCGCCCTCGCCGCCGGCGCCACCAACCGTGGTGGTGCCGCCGTTACCGTTGCCACCGCCGCCAGTGTCGTTACCGCCATCGGAGCTGCCCCCGGAGCCGCCAACCGGGCTGTCGTCGCCGCAACCGGTGACTAGAAAAGTCGACGGAACTGCGATCGCCATCACGGCGGTCCACAGCAAGCTTCCAGTTCGCATGGGCAAAGTCCTCCCTAAAGTGTCTTGGATGAAGAGTCGGGTGCGAGCGTTCACGAGAAAGCGCGCGACCGAAAAGGCAAGCCCCACTATATCACGCGTCCCGCCGCGCGCTCTGCAAGCCTACACGCTGCGATTTACCACAAGTGCCTCGACCGAAACCCGCGCAAAATCATCCGGGACGACGCTCGGGTCATGGACAGCGATCAGCACCAGGCGATCTTTGGCCATGCGCTCGAACAGATCGCGCAGCTCGGCGCGGCCGCTTTCGTCGATGCTGGCCTCTGGCTCGTCGAAGATCACCAGATCTGCGGTCCGCAACCAACTCGCTGCGAGCAAGATGCGGCGTTGTTCCCCACCGCTGAGGGCGCCAAAAGGCAGCTCGCCGATGGCCACTTTGGCGCGTTCAGCGCGACGGCCAAGGCGTTCGAGGAGGCCCATCGGCTCCAGAACGCGCTCCAGATCCGAATCTGCCAGCGTCTCGCAGCCGAAGCCGGACATGTGAAAGCGAATCGTCTCATCGGGAACGATGTGTGGCCGCTGCGGCACGACCCAGCAGCGCTTGCGAAACGTCTCCCATTCGCTGGCCGAAACGGACGCCCCGTTCAGCTCTATCGAGCCGGCCGCCAGCTCGACGAGACCCAGCGCTGCCAGCAGCGCGCTGGTTTTGCCGGCGCCGTTTGGTCCGAGCAATGCCACGCCGCCCTTCGTCAGCGAGAAGCTCAGCGCGTTGGGCGTGGAAATTTGCGCGCCGTCGTAGCGGACGCTGACCTGGTCGAAGCGCAATGCCGCGATGGTACGCCCGGCCTTCAACGACGCGCGAGCAGGCGCTGGCTCGATCTCGATGAACCACCCCAAGCGGGTGCCCAAGAACTGACCGAGGTCGTGACGTAGCGGGGCATTGCGGGTCACGGCGTCGAGCGCGCCAGTCGCTGACAACGTCAAGCCAACGCCCGCGGCAGCGAGCACGCCCACCTCGCCGAGCCGCGCGCCGAGAAACGGGGCAACCCACTCGCGGGGTAGGCCCAGCAGCGCCGCGCCCAGGAATGCAGGCAACAAGCCGGACACGCCGCCGAGCAGCAAGCTCTTTCGCTCGGAACGCGCAACGTCGAGCGCCTGCTTCAGAAAGCGCTGCTCGACTGCGCGATCGAGGCCGGAGCCGCGCAGCTCGAACGACCCCCCCAGCAGAGTGCCGAACAGCTTGGTCGAGCCCACTAGCGCGTCCCAGCCAGCCTCGCGGGCCTGACGAGACAGCTTACGAAGCGGAGCCAGTAGCGCGACCAGCAACAACGCCGAGCCGAGCCCGAGCCCGAGCAACAGAAAGCCGAGCCGGGCGGCTGTCAACGCGAGCAGCAACGCGAGGCCGATGAACGAAGCGATCAGATCAGGAACCGAAAGCGCCTGGACCGTGGCAACCTCACATGCACAATGAACCAGATCTGCCGGCTGTTGCTTGTCGTCGTTCGCCAACAGGCCTGGCACCGACTTGCGCCGCGCAGCCTCGGCCAGGACGCGATATAGAGACTCGATTTGTTTCGAGAGCAGCTCGCCGCGCAGCCAGGTTCGGGCAAAGCCGAGGGCGGCGGCCACGAGCGCAATCAGGCCGGCCGTTCGGGCCGAGCCCACGCCTGCGCCCCCAGGTGCGCCCACGAACAGGACGAGCACCGAGCCGTACAGCGCGAGCTTCGCGAGGACCTCAGTGAGGACTGAAAGGAAGAGCCACTTCCTCAAGCTGGGGTCTCAAGTTGCCTCGTCGGCGCGTGGCTGGCAATGACTATGGCGATGTCGTTGTTGACTTCGGGGTTGAGGCTCACGCAGCCAGAGCGGCGCTTCGTCGCTGGTGCATGGCTGCTCGCGCCCGCCGTCACGCTCTCACTTCGAGTCGTCGGCTTTCGCAAGACAGTGGAGATCGTTCGCGGTTGGGTCACGCTCGGGCGACCGCACGCGGGCCTCACAGTGTCGGTCGAGCGCGCCGAGCAGCTGGTCGCGCGTGCCTTTCAGCTGACGCTCGCGCACGACAGCTGCCTGCCCAAATCGATCGTGCAGCTCGCCTTGCATCGCAAGCATGGCGACAGGGTCAAGCTCGTGATCGGCGTGCGTCGTGACGGTCATCACGGTGACATCGACATCGGCTTCGAGGGCCACGCCTGGGTCGAGGCTGTCGATTCGCCGAGCCGCGACGGCAAACACGCAGTGATCTTGGAGCTCGCTTCAGAGTGACCCGCATCGTTGTCGCGCAACACGAGGGCGCAGAGCACACCGACTTCGAATCTCTGCTCGCGGCGGCGCGGCCCACATTTTTCGACGTCGTGCAGACACATCGAGAGCCTGGCCTGTTCATCGGGGTGGCGACGTACTTCACCGAGCCAGAGGACGAGACGGCGCCAGGCTTGAGCGAAGATAGAGAGCGAGATTTGTGGCTTGCGTGGGACGGACGCATCGATGGGCGCGACGATCTCTGTCGCGAGCTCGGCGCGCCAACCGCGAGCTCGAGCGCGGAGTTGGCGCTGCGCGCCTACTGCCGCTGGGGCAACCAGACACCGCAGCATTTGCTCGGCGATTTCGCGATGGTCGTTGTGGACCGCAAATCGAAGCGCATCTTCGCGGCGAGAGATCGCTTCGGCCTGCGCTCGCTGGTCGTCGCGAAACATCGCGCGGGCCGCATCATCGCCTCCGACGAGCGTTTGCTGTTTGCGATGGGTGTCAGCCGCGAGCCTGATGTCGAGGCTGCAGGTCGCTACATCGTGGGCGCCTACGTTCCGGTCGAGGACACCCTGTATCGCGACGTGCGCAACGTTCCGTCGGGTGGCTCGCTGGAGATCGACGGCGAAAAACAGGTCTCGTGCCGGTACTTCGACCCCGATGTCGATGAGCAGAAGCTGTCGGATCAGGACCATGTCGATCGCATTCGAGCAGCACTGACGGCAGCCGTGGCAGATCGCAGCCGAGGCCAACGCCTGATCGCCTCGGATGCATCTGGTGGCGTCGACTCGTCGACGATCGTCGCGTTGCTGGCGGCGCAGCTGCGCGAAGCGGGACGTGAGCCGCCGCTGTTGCTCCATATGCGCTGCATCGGCATGCCTTGCGACGAAGGCCGCTACGCGCGCGCGCTGGCGAACCACGTGGAGGCCCCGCTGTTCGAAGCCGACGGTGCGCAGACGCGCTTCGGTCCTGAAGGTATTCCGGAGCTGGATCTGCCAGACGTGTGGTGCGCCTCCAGCCATGTCTTGCACGAGGAAGCCCACCGCCGCGGCGCGCGTGTTTGTTTCACAGGGCAGGGCAGTGACGAGCTGCAGTTTCGCTACTTCTTGGTCGAAGACGGGCTCGCGACCGGCCATTGGCTGGACGCCGCGCGCTTCGCTGGATTGTACGACGAGCCGCTCGGCCGCGCGGCGTGGATGAAATTGATGCGGGCAGGGCTACGCACCTGGGGCCCGAAGCGTTGGTTCGCCCAGCGCGACGATCGACGGGCTGCTGCGCGGCTGCCCAGCTGGCTCGCCCCACGAGGTCGGGAGGTGGCGCTGAAGGGCGTCCTGACGCTCGACCACTTTGCGGACGCGCATCCTCATCCGAGCCCCCTGCGCCGCGCTTCCCATGCGGAGCTCGTATTTTCGCAGCAAACGACGATCTTCTCTCAAGCCGAGATGAGCTTCGGTCGGGCGCATGGTCTCGAGCTGGCAAATCCGTACAGCGATGCCCGCGTCGTCGCTGCATTCGTTGCGCTACCCACACGCTTGCGAGCCTCTGTCGAGATCCCCAAGCCGACCCTGCGTGCGATTGCGCGGGAAATATTACCGCCAGGGCTCGCCTGGAAGTACCCCGGCATGGACTACGCCCCGTTTCTCCACGCAGGTTGGTTGCGCGCGAAAGACGACTGGCTCGAAATCAGTCGGGGACTGGAGCTCGCTGCGCTCGGCCTCGTCGATGGGGAGAAACTTCGCAAAGCCACTGAAACTGGCTTCCTGTCAGGCCGCCTGGGTTGGGATGTACACACCGCTCTCAAGGTCGAGGCGTGGCTACGTCGGCTGCGGGTCTGGCCACAAACTCACCTTTGAATGGCTACGCGGAGGGAAGCATCGTATGGTAGCGAGCCAATCGCTGGGGAATGCCATGAGTCGCGACCTACCTTCCACGCCCGTTGATGCTTCGACCCCTGGAGAGGCTGAACGTCGAAAGCCGTACAGCAAGCCGCAGATCACGGCGTATGGGCGCGTCGAGGACATGACACGCGCTGGCGGCAAAAGCCCGGGCGAGCCGAAGAACCGTCCCAGAGGGTGACGTTTGGGATCGTGCCCGGTCGCAACGGGCTTTCGTGGGATGCCAGTCTTCGTTGCGACTCCGTTGACTGGCTGATCGTCCACGAGCGAGAGGGGCAGCCCTTCGTTTCAGTGGGCCGCGTCGCAAACGGCTACCTGGTCCGCAGCCACGGGCTCGCGGACTTCTTTCTTTCTGAAGACGGGTCCGCTGTCACGGTGGCGGCCGCAGAGGGCGTAGACCGCCGCGAGGTCGAAGACGCCTTCGAGCAGCAGGTGCTGCCGGGCATCCATCAGCTCGCAGGCTGCCCGGCCTTGCACGCATCTGCCGTTGCTTGCGACGCCGGCATCATTGCGTTCACCGGTCCCTCGTTGGCGGGCAAGTCGACGCTGGCCGCGCTGCTTTCACGCGGCGACGCGGCGACGGTGAAAGCGTGGAAGCTGGTTTCGGATGATCACCTGCCGTTGATGGTCACGGGCGATCACGTGCTGGCGTTTCCGTCTTCAGGCTGGGTCCGCCTGCGAGAGGCGACCCTCGACGGCATCAAAGAGACCGGCACCTGGCGCGGTGGCAAGGTTGCCGTCGATCGCCCGCATGAAGCAGAGCCCAAGCGGCTTCGGCGCGTGTACGTGATCGGCGAGCCAGCAGAGGCGGTCACGATCACGCCGGTATCGAAGCGCGACGGTGCGCTGACGGTGGCGAGCCAACTGTTTCGCCTCGATCATCGCAGTGCTGTGTTGCTGACCTCGGAGCTCGACTTCGTCGAAAGCGTGAGCGCGCGTGTGCCGATGAGGCTCTTGCGTTACCCGCGCGACTTCGACGGTGTTGCTGCAGTCGAGCAGAGGATTCTGGAAGACCTGCGGGTAGTGGTTGGCGAATCTGGCTAGACTAGCTAGATTGAAGCGATGACGAAGAGCTGGCAGCTTCAAGAGGCGAAAAACAGCCTGAGCAGGGTCGTTGATCTCGCGCTCAGCGACGGCCCGCAGACAGTTACCCGCCATGGGCGGGCCGTGGCGGTCATCGTCTCGCAGGAAGATTTCGAGAAGCGTCGCCGGACGCCGAGCCCGGCCGGGTCGCTCCTTCCTTTCTTGCGTTCGCTGCGGTTCAAGGGCGCCAAGCTGGACGTAAGCCGTGCGACTGATCTCGACCGTGACGTAGAGCTCTGACGTTGGCGTACTTGCTCGACACTTGCTTGCTCTCCGAGGTGTGGAAGCCCTCTCCGGACGAGGGCGTGGTGGCGTGGCTGGCGGCCTCGTCGGAGGACGAGCTCTTCATCAGCGTGCTCTCTCTTGGTGAGATCAAGAAGGGCATCGAGAAGCTAGAAAACGGCAGGAAAAAGACGGCGCTATTGCGGGATTATGGGCTCATTCGCAGCCGTTTTTCCTCGCGAATCGCACCGGTAACGGACGTGGTGGCCGAGCGCTGGGGCGACCTCTCTGCGGCGGCGAGCCGTGCCGGCCGCCATCTTCACGTTGTCGATGGACTGCTCGCGGCGACTGCTCTCGTCAGCGGCTGTGTCTTGGTGACCCGAAACGTCGGCGACTTTGCAGTCACGCCCGTTCCGCTGCTGAACCCTTGGGCCAGCTAGCCAGCCGGTTGTCCGTCACCGAAACGTGGCCGCTCAAACCTCGATCGAGCGGCGCGCGTTACGGCAATAATAGTTTTCGCCTTCACGGGGCAGCTGGCACCACGCCGATCAGGTCCTTCTCTCGCAACGCGGCTAAAAATTCATTCATGTCACGCTCGATCTCCGCCTGCGACACGTCGAACTCTGCGACCAGCGAGCCGCACATGGTCGCGTACGTGGTGCCCGCGACAATCAGCTCCCATGCGCGGGTGGCAACCTCGTTCATGCCGAAGTACGTGCCCGAGCCGAGGTGCAGCAAGATGGCTTCGCCGTCGAGCACGCGTGACAGGACCTCGGGCGGGCATATCAGGCGGTCATTCGGTGCGAGATTCATCAGCGTCCCACTTTATCACGGGCGTTTCAGAGGCGGGTCGAGATGACCAGCCAACTGACCCGCGATTCGGTGCTGCGCCGCCCCGGGACGATCATGCTCACGGTGCATTCGGCAGGCGAGGTCACAGCGCGGGTCGATGAGCGCGAGGTCGAGCTAGGCGTGCATGCCCTCGGTATCTTGGCTGCCTGCAGCGAGCCGCGCACGTTCGGCGAAATTGTCGATCGAGTCAGCGCGCAGGGCGCGCGTGACTTCGCCGCGCTGATTGCGACAATCCTGCGGATGATCGAGACCGGGGTGTTGCTCACGGCCGACTCACCGCCGCGAGCACGCGACCTGACTCGCTGGCAGAGCCCGGAGGTGCACATCGGCCTCCTCGACGACGACGCTCGGACCTCGGCCTTTCTGGCGGCGCTCGAAGAGCTCACGCGTCCGGACGACGTGGTGCTGGATATCGGTAGCGGCACCGGTGTGCTTGCAGTCGGCGCAGCACGAGCCGGTGCAAGACAGGTCTACGCGATCGAAGCGTCGGGCATGGCAGCCCGCGTCGAGGCGCTGGCGAGCGCCAACGACGTGAGCGATCGGCTGGCGGTGATTCAAGCCTGGTCGACGCGGGCAGAGCTCCCCGAGCGCGCCAGCTTGTTGGTCACCGAGACAGTGGGCAACGACCCGCTTGGCGAGCACATCGTGGACATCGTGTTGGATGCGAAGCGGCGGCTGCTCACGCCTGACGCCCGCATCGTTCCAAGTCGCATTCAGCTGTTTGCGGTGCTCGTCGAGATCCCCGCGCAAGTGCTCGATCGCATCGTATTCGGCACCAGAAACACGGCTCGCTGGAGCGAGCGGTACGGGATCGCGTTCAGCTCGCTGTGCGAGCAAGCGACGCCGGGCTATCTCGTCGATCTCCCCCAAGTCGAGGCAAGCGCGATGATCGAGCTATCGGAGCCGCAGCTGCTCGGCGTCGTTGACCTTTACAATCCGTCGGCGATCCCGAGCCGCGAGGCCACGCTGGTCGCGAATCGTTCGGGGCTCTGCGCGGGTGTGATGACCTACTTCGACCTTCAGCTATCGCCGAAGGTCTCGCTCTCCACCCGACCCAGCCGCGCCGCTCCTTCGAATCACTGGCACACCTCCGTGTGGCTCGACTGCCTGCCGCGCGAGCTTTCTACCGGCGACAAGCTCGACGTTGCCATCAAGAGCCGAGCTGCGAACACGCGAGTCGAGATTCTTCGATGAGCGAGCAGCCAGATCGAAGCAGGGAGCTGAGCGAGCTCTGCCGCTCCTGCGGCGCGTGCTGCAGCGGAGCGATGTTCGGCTTCGTACCTCTCGTCCCGGGAGAGATGCAGATCGAAACACGCCGCAAGCTGAAGGTGTTCACAGAAGCAGGCGGCGATCGCTTCAAGCTGCCGTGTCCAGGGCTCGAGGCGGCGGTATGCACGGTGTACGAAGATCGCCCCGACGTCTGCCGAGGCTACAAGTGCGGCCTCTATCTGGAGCACGAACGAGAGGGTGGTGAGCTCGCTCCGAGGCTCGCCAAAGTGCGACGCGTTCGAGAGCTACTCGACACGATCCGGGCGGGTGCCGACGAGTCGAGGGGTGAGTGGCTGCCGGCTCCCATCGCGGAGATTGCGCAGTGGGATGCGAGTCGCATGAACACGTTGCTGGAGCGTGTTGGGCCCGAGGTGTTGCTCGACATCGCCGAGCTGGGCATGCGGGTGCGGCGTGATTTGGGGCATGTGCCCAAGAAGGAGGGGTAGCTCGGCGACAGCAGCAACGTCGACGCCGTCGCGCGGCTCGGCTAACTTGGAGGGATGGGCGATCCCGCAAAGGCGCGCCGCAGCGCATCGGAGCTCTGGGCCGACCTCGAGGCTCTGCCAACGAACCTCAAAGGCGAGATCATCGACGGCGAGCTCCACGTGATGCCGCGCCCGCGTCCGCGGCATATGCGAGTGGCCACCGTCCTTGGCCGGTACGTCGGCGGGGCGTTCGACTTCGACGAAGAAGGCCCCGGCGGCTGGATCATCCTCGTCGAGCCCGGCATCGAGCTGCCCGCCGCGCCCGAGATCGCCCCTGACGTCGCCGGATGGCGACGCGAGCGGTTCGTATGGCCAGAGGCGGACGAGCCGCTGCGCCTCGTGCCCGACTGGGTCTGTGAGGTGCTCTCGCCTTCCAACGCACGCTATGATCGGCGCGACAAATTCCCGTTCTACGCCCGTATCGGCGTCTCGTGGCTCTGGGTGGTCGACCCACGCGACCGCACGATCGAGATCCGCAAGCTCGAAGGCGGCCGCTGGAGCGTGATCGCCACTTTCGCCGAGGACGACCCGATGCGTGCCGAGCCCTTCGACGCTATCGAGATCCCGCTGTCGAGGCTCTGGACGAGCGCCAAGCAGCCGACTTAGCGATCTCGCCGAAGGACCGTCGCAGCCTGCGCCATGCGTTCTAGCACCCGCTTGCCGAGGTAGCTCGCGAGCCCGACCGCGAACGGGGTTGCGTCGTCTTGCAGCAGCCACTGACCTAGAAGCCACTGTGCGCCCAGCTTGGTCGGCCGTTTCGCGACCGGCCAAGCGCCGATATCGAAGGTCGTTCGAAGCAGCGCCTCATGCGCGCTTCCTGGGCGCAGCGCCGCGAGCGTCTCTGGCGGTACGAAGCCGGGCAGCAGGTGCTCCAGCGTCGCGAACGCAACATACAGCGCGGCTGAAGCGCGCGCCTGTTTCGCTCTCGCCACGACGATCTCGAGATCGGCGCCGGCTGTGATCAGGACCTCGAGATCAGCGAAGCCAGCCGCGTGGCGGTACTCGTCGGCTGCCAGATGCAGCGCCACCAGCAGCACGTGATCTTCAAGCGTGGGGATGCGCAGCTGGGGGAGCGCATCGTGGGCGGCGGAGCGCGCAAATACACCGTCGATATGCACTGGTCTCAGCACCGCTTTGTCCATCGCGACGTGGAGCTCGAGCAAGAGCTGCATCGCGTTCGTCGGTGGGCGCACTGCAACCTCCAGTAGCGAGCCGGTGCGAGGCCGTTCGAGATCTCGCTCGACGCTGAAGCCGGCCGCGGCGAGCGCAGCCGTCACAGCATCGAGGTCGCGCGTTCGGACGAGCAGATCGATGTCCGCCATCGGGCGCAGCCAGGGCGAAGGATACAGGTGCGCAAGACCGACCCCCTTGGCCAACAGGGCCTGCAGATTGGCAGGCGCGAGCGCGGCCGAGACGAGCTCGAGCACATGACCGCGCGCAACGAAGATAGCCTTGTCGGCGCCAGAATCGGCGCGATGTGGCCACGCCCATGCCGCGAGCTTGGGCTCTGCCACGCCACCTTGGGGGGACATCCAGCGCGGAGCGTAACCCTCGCGCCATGTGCGAGCCACACGAACGTCACCGTGCTAACAGCGCCATCGTGAAGGCGCATTCAACCGCTGACCTGCGAATCGGTCTCGTGGGTGCTGGTCGGTGGGGGGCCAACTATCTCCGCGCCTTGCCTGCGGCGCGAGGCGCGAGCCTGGTGTGCGTGTGCGATCCAGATTCAGCGGCGCTCGACCACGCGCGGCGATCGGTGCCGGGGGTCTCGGTGGTCGCCGAGCTCGAATCGCTGTTGTCGGTCGTCGACGCTGTCGTGATCGCTGCGCCGTCTGCAACCCATGCGCAGCTCGCGATGGATTGTCTCGATGCAGGCAAACATGTGCTCGTCGAGAAGCCGCTGGCTACAGACGTCGCCTCTGCTTGCGCCGTCATCGAGCGGGCCGAAGCAACCAGAAAGACGCTGCTGGTCGGTCATCTGACCCTGTGCCACCCAGCGTTGCTCGAGCTGCGTCGTGTGCTCGCCAGCGGCGTCATCGGCACCGTTCAGCGTATCGAAGTGACGCGCACCAGCAACGGCGCTCGACATCGCCGTGACAGCGCGCTGTGGTCCCTCGGGCCGCATGACATCGCCAATGTGTTGTTCGCAACGCAGAGCGCTGCGGCCCGGGTGCGCGAGGCATGGGCCGACAGCCACGACGACGCTGGCATCGAGCTCGAGCTCGACAGCGGTGCTCTGGCTCGCATGACTTGGTCGCGCTCGGCGACGAACTCCGAGCGTCGGCTGGCGATCGAGGGCTCCGCCGGCACCTTGCTGTTCGACGAAACCGGCGGGGCCCTTCAGCTTCAGCGCGCTGGCATCGCTCGCGAGCTCACACCCGACTGCGGTGGCCCTTCGCTGCTCGAGAGGCAGTGCGCACAGTTCGTGCGGGAGATCGTCGACCCCACAGCCGCCCAGCTCGGGCTCGCACTGCAGGTTGTTCGAATTCTTGCGGCCGCCCAGGCTAGGCTCGATCGGCAAGTACCTGAGCAAAAGCTCAGGGCCGCGGTGTGAACGTGCGCGCGTCAGCTCGCACCTGAGTGACGACCCGGCTTTTCTCTGCGACCCGCCCGCGATAACCAAGGCTTTCAATCACGTGACCAGTCCCGCCACTCCCGCAGCTGCTGCTTCGCTAACGAAAGCCGAGCGCGAGCCGTTCATCGACGTGCTCGCTGTGTGGCGGCCGATCCGCAAGCACTGGCTGACCGCGCTCTCGACTGCGGTGCTCGTCACCGTGGGTGTCGGCTTCTGGACGATGAAGCAGAAGCGCATCTACGAGGCTTCCGCGACGGTGCAGTTCGATCCGAATCCGCCCCGCCCGCTCGGTGGCAAGATGGAGAGCGTGGTCGAGGTTGGCACCGGTGCGGTGTGGGACACGCGCGAGTATTACGAGACGCAGTACCAGATCATTCAGAGTCGCCGGGTTTCGCTCGGAGTGGTGCGCGACTTGGCGCTGAACCACGATCAAGCGTTCATCCTGAACTCGCCGAAGGGCGAGTCTCCTCCCGACGCCGAGCCAGTAGAGGAAGAAGTCGCTGCTGACATCCTTCGAGGCCGCGTCGGAGTCGAGCCGGTAAAGCAATCTCGCCTCGCGACCGTCCGACTCCAGGACGCGAACCCGGAGCGCGCGGCGCGCGTCTTGAAGAAGCTCGTCGAGGTGTACCGCGAACAGAACGTCAACATGGTGCTCGAGTCCACCGACGACGCCGTCGACTGGCTCCATACTGAGCACGACAAGTTGAAGACCGAGCTTGAGTCGAGCGAGATGGATCTTCATAGGTACAAGCAGCGCAACAACATCCTCTCCGTCGACTTTGCCGACAAGTCGAACTTGTTGCGCGAAGAGATGGGCCAGCTGAACTCTTCGCTCACCATCGTGAAGAACAAGCAGGGGCAGGTCGCTTCTCGGCGCAGGCAGGTGGCGAAAGTGGCACCCGACGACCCGGCGAAGCTGCCTGCCACCGAAATGCTGCAGAGCTCGTTCCTGCAGGATCTGCGGCGCCAGTACGTCAATGCCGCCAAGGATCGCGACGGCCTGCTCAAGGGCGGGCTTGGTAACAGCCATCCTGACGTGCAGTCCGCGAATGCGAAGGTCGAGACAGCGCGCGCGGCGTTGCTTGCCGAGGTGAAAAACATCCAGGCAGCAGTCGAAGGCGACCTGGTGGCTGTTCAAGGTGAGGTCGGAGACATCGCCGGCCGTCTCGAGCACGCCAAGAAAGAAGCTCTCGATCTCAATCTCTTGGAGATCGAATACAACCGGCTTCGCAGAACCAAAGAGAACACTGAAAAGATCTACGGCCTGCTCTTGGAGCGCACCAAAGAGAGCGACATCACTCGCAGGCTCCGCGTCAACAACGTCTCCGTTGTCGACGAGCCGACGGTTCCAACTTCCCCTGTGCGTCCCAACGTTCCGCTGGCACTGACAGGTGGCGCGGGGCTCGGTTTGCTGCTCGGCGCTGGTGCAGCGCTGGGACGCAACATGCTCGACCGCACCGTCAAGACACCGGAGGACGTCGAGAACGTCTTGGGGGCGACCTTCTTGGGCCTCATTCCCGAGTTTGACAGCACCAATGTTGCTGCGCCCCGCCCTCGCCGGCGTGGTGCGTTGAAGCACCCTGAGCTGGTGGTCCACGAGGAGCCGATGAGCGGCGTTTCGGAGGCATCGCGTTCAATTCGGACGAACCTGATGTTCATGGCTCCCGACAAGCCATTTCGCACATTGCTCGTAACCAGTGCGGGCCCCGCCGAGGGCAAGACAACGGTGGCGTGCTGCATCGCCATCGCGATGGCGCAGGCTGGCAAACGAGTGCTGCTGATTGATTGCGATCTTCGTCGTCCACGCATCCATCGCATCTTCCGTGGCCGTGGCGTCGACTCCGGTCCGGGCCTCACTTCGGCGTTGCTCGACGTCGGGCGCGACGACTACGTCTTGACGACGGAAGTCCCGAACCTGTCAGTGATTCCCGCGGGGCCTATTCCGCCGAACCCGTCCGAGCTGCTCCACAGTGAACGGTTCCGCCACTTCCTCGAGAAGGTGCAAGGCCAGTATGATCAGGTAATCCTCGATAGTCCGCCCGTGGTCGCGGTGACGGACGCCGTCATCCTGTCGACCATGGTCGACAGCGCTGTTCTGGTCATTCGCGCCTACAAGACCAGCAAAGATCTCGCGAAGCACGGCGTGCGCTTGCTGCGCGACGTAGGGGCGCCACTGACCGGCGTCGTCTTGAACGCCGTGAACGTGAACCGCGAAGAGTACGACTACTGGTACAAGTATTACCGTCGCGATGGCGGGTACTCGTCGCCAGCAGCGGCTGCCAGTCAGGCCCGCGCAGCGACGGCCGAGGACAGCGCGGACGGCTGAGAGCCTCCGCCGCGCTCGGCTGAGTAAAGTCACTATCGGTCTGGCGAGGAGTGATTCGAAGCATGGAGCTGGCGCTGGCGTTGATCGATTGCACCCGGCCGGCGCGCTCGGCTGGGCGCGCAGCGGTTTCACCACTCGATTTGATCTGTGGCAGATCGCTCGTGGATTTCGTCGCCGCTGCGGCGATCGGCGCGTTCGAAGGCGATGTTCTGCTGCGGACGTGGCCCGGCGAGGCGGAATCATTTCGAGTCGCGGGCCTGCTATCGCACCCCCGCGTTGCGGTTGCGGACGACGCGCGCGTTTTGGAGCTGCTCGCGCAGGCACGCACCCGACACGTTCTCGTCCTTGATGGCTGCACCCCTTTGCTGACTGCGACCGCAGTGAGCGAGCTGCTTGCCGCGCCGAATGACGATCCATCATTGCCGGCTCGCGCACGCGACGGGTCCGCTGTGGTCGCCACTGCAGAGGTCGTCGCTCGCGCGCTGCGCTCGAGCGGGGATTCAGGCTTGTTGCAAGCTCTTCTCGATGGCACGGAGCCCGGCTCTGGGATTTTCGACCTCAGCCAGCTTGAGGTGAGCGAGCAGCGCCTTTACGCACGGATTGCCGATGAATGGCGTCGCAGGGGAGTCCGGGTGCGCGGCGCTGCGATGATCGATGCGACTGTCGAGATCGAACCAGGAGCAGTCATCGAGACGGGCGCTCATCTTCGTGGGAGCACCAGGGTTGCCGCAGGCGCGCGCGTCGATGTCGGAGCCATCTTGACCGACGTCGAAGTCGGGCCCCGCGCCATCGTCAAGCCCTACACCATTGCGACAAAGACACGTATCGGCGAGGCGGCTGAGGTCGGCCCATTCTCGCACCTGCGGCTCGACAGCGACATTCAGCAGAACGCGCGTATTGGCAATTTTGTCGAAACCAAGAATGTCATCGTTCGAGCGGGCGCCATGGCAAACCATTTGGCCTATATGGGCGACGGCGAGGTTGGCGAGGGCGCGAACATCAGCGCAGGCACCATCTTCTGCAACTCCGACGGCGTGAACAAGCACCGCACGCTCGTGGGTGCGGGCGCCTTCGTAGGAAGCGATTGTCAGCTCGTCGCGCCGGTTACCATTGGGCCCGGCGCGTTCGTTGCGACTGGCACCACGGTAACCGCCGACGTTCCCGCCGACGCGCTCGCGATCTCGCGCCCGCCTCAGCAGAACAAAGAGGGATACGCCCCAAAGCTGCGCGCCAAGTTTGCCGCGATCGCGCGGGAGCGAAAAGGAAACACCTAGCTGTGACCCTGACGGTTGCTCCGGTGCTCTCCAGCCAGCGCGTGGCCGTCTGGGGGCTCGGCCCCCACGCAAGAAGCCGCATCTTGCCTGCGATTGCCGCGTCCAAGTCGACCCTTCTAGCCGGTGTCTGTACGCGCGACGCGCAGGTCGGCGCGCGCGCTGCGAAAGACTTCGAGACTCGCTATTTCGCCAATCCCGAAGAGATGCTTCGTGGGCCGGACGTCGACGTCGTCTACTTGGCGACGCCCACCGGGCTGCACGCGGAACAAGGCAATGCCGTGCTCGCTTCCGGCAAACACCTTTGGTGCGAAAAGTCGCTGGCCGAATCCGCAACCGCCGTGCGCGCGCTCGTCGCCCAATCGCAGCGCGCCAAACTCGGCGTGTGCGAGGCATTCATGTACCTGCATCACCCGCAATGGGCCCAGATCCGAAGCTTGGTGAGTGAAGAGCTCGGCCTGCTTCGGTCCATCTCTTCACGATTTACGATGCCGTCGCTCGATAACCCCGGGTTTCGGCATTCGGCGCAGCTCGGTGGCGGTGCGCTACTGGATGTCGGATGTTACCCACTCTCGCTGGCGCTCGCCCTCTGTGAGGGCGAGCCGAACGTCGCCGCGTCGTCCGTTCGATCCAGCCGCGACCTACCGGTCGACACCGAGGGCTACGCTACCCTCGAATTCCCGAATGGGTGCCTGGTGCAGCTCGAGTGGGGCTATGGGCGGGCGTACTTGAACGACCTCGCGATCTCCGCCGAGAACGGCTCATTGGTCGCCGATCGCGTATTCTCCAAGTCAGCCAGCAATGCGCCCACCATCGAGGTGCGTGATCTGCGTGGCAACAAGCGCGCGGTCGAGGTGCCCGATGCCGACGCGTTCGTGGCGATGCTGGACTTTTTCGCCAAGAGCGTCGGTGACGCAGCGGAGATGGAGCGCCTTCGCGGGGAAGCGCTGCGCCAAGCCCTCAACCTCGAGCGTATTGCGGTCAGGCGATGAACTGCTCGGCACCTGCGGTCATTCGCAAAATATGGAAACCCTCGCCGAAGCCAAACCCTGCCTGACTTCCTCGAAACAGCGCTAGCGCTCGCAGCGCTTCCATCGAGCGAGGCTGTGGGAATGGGTGAACCTGGCTTGCGTAACAGGCCATCGCCTGCATTTTTGTTTCGATTGTCGAGCTGATGTCGACGCACCAATTCGGAGTGAAATTGGGCTCGAGATGTGGAGCGTTCCAGTGGGTTTCAGAGATGGTCTCGTAGGCCGCCAGCAATTTGATATCGCGGCCCGTTCCGATGGGCCTGGTGGCGACCATGACCCCTTCGAAGACGGCCCGGTGGTCCACGTGCCGATCCGGGAAGGGCGACAGCACGATATGGGGTGCGACCTGATCGATTGCTCGGTGAATCGCGCCATTGAATTCGTGCAGCGGAGTTTGGCCTATGCACACGGCCGGGAAGTCGAGAAAGATCGACTGTGAGACACCGACGGCGGCGTGGGCAAGGCGCGCTTCGGCGACGGTTCGCTCGTGCACGCTTTCATGATAGAGGGGCGGCATGTGCGCGGCCACGGTCAGGACGGTCACCTCGCCACCTGCTGCAGAGAACCGCGCGATCGTTCCCCCGGCGCCCAGTATCTCGTCGTCTGGGTGCGGTGCGACGACCAACATCTTGAGTTTCGTGCTCATCGAATTGCCTTTGGTGTGGGGCTGGCGAATCGGGACAAATAGCCGTAGGTGGCGAGTGCTGGCACGAAGCCGAGCAGAGCCAACCACTGATGGGTGACGCTGGCGAGCACGACGACCACTCCGAGGCAGACATTGCACAGCGCGACGCATGTGACGATGCGAGAGTGCGCGAGGCCCCCCGCGGCCGCCCGCTGATAGAGATACAGCTTGTGAGGCTGCCAAAATCGCTCGCGCCTTGCGATGCGACCACCATACGTGACCGCTGTGTCCAAAAAGTAGAACAGCAGTGCTCCGCCGGCGACAGCCCATTGCTCGACGGCCAGCGTGCGTAGCAACAGCCAGCCTGTCAGGTAGCCCAATGGCACGCTGCCGACGTCGCCCATGAAGGCCTTTGCCTTGTGCCAGTTCAAAGGCAGAAAACCAAGGCACGCGCCCGCGATGATGAGTGCCAGCGGGCCGATCGAGCGCAGCGAGGCGACGACCAGCGATGCGGCAAAGATCACGCTGCCGACGCTCACGCCCATGACGCCCAGATGGCCATCGATTCCGTCGGTGAAATTGACTTGGTTTATCAGGCCGACCCAGAGCAGCATGGCCAGAATCGCGGCGAACGGTTGGGGAAGCCAGGCCGGGCTGTCGAGGGACCAGAGCCCCGCCGCGACTACGGCCAGCTGCACGAGCAGCCTTGGGCCGGCAGGCAGGCCACGCACGTCGTCGATCCACGCCACGAGGCCGAGCACGACGGCGCCCGTACAAACAATCAAGATATCGCGTCGCCATCCCTCGAGGCTGGCGGTCGCGACCCAGCCGCAGATGACGATCGGAACCACCCCGATGCCGAGGCCACGCGGCGTCGGCAAGGTGTGACTGCTGCGTTCGTTGGGGCGATCGAGAATCTGCCCCCGGCGCAGATATCCGAGAGCGAAGCGCGTCGCCACGAGCGTGGCTATGAGCGTCGCCAATGCGATGAAGCCCTCACGAATCATGCGCACGCCTGCTGGTACATCGTCAGAAGCTGTGCCGCGATCGTCTCGACCGAGAACGCCGATTGCACGAGCGCAGGGCCCGCTGTGGCGCAATGGCCCTGCAGAGCGATGTCGGTCAGCGCTGTCACCACTGCGGCCGCGAGCGCATTGCTGTCGCTCGGGTCGATCGCGGTGCCCAGGCGGTGAGCGCTCACCAGCGGCGCGATATGAACCGTCGGCGATAGAACGAGCGGTAGGCCCGCGGCGATCGCCTCCAATGCGGCAACTCCGAAGTTCTCGTGGAAGGAGATCAACGCGAACGCGCGAGCCGATGCAAGCAGGGCATGCTTCTGGTCACCCGTAGCGAAGCCTGTGAAGCGAGTCGAGCCAGTGATGCCGAGGTCGCGGACGAGCGCATGCAGACTACTCACGTAGCCAGGATCGCCGTCGCCGGCGAGGACGAGGCTCGCGTTCGGAACGACCCGCAGCACTTGCGGCCATGCCCGGAGTAACGCCTCGAGATTCTTCACCGGGTGGAGGCGGGAGAGAAAGAGTAGCTCCGGCCGAGCCGCCGGAGCTCGCGCGGTCGGCTCGCCGCTCCAAGGAGGCGGTACCACGAACGCTCGAACGCCAAGGTAGTGAACGCGGCGGAGCCCCTCTTGCCGTTCGCCCTCGGTGGTGAAGTGAATGCCGCTGGAAGCGGCAATGTTGCCACGGTCGAAAGCGCGAAAGTAGAGCTTCTTGGCGAGCTGGCGACGATGCGTGAACGTGAACTCGGAGAGCATCCCGAGCGGGCGGATCAGGTAGGGCCAGCCTCGGATGCGGCACGCAGCCGCAGCGGTGGAGCTGATGGGGTTCTGGAGCGCGTGAATGTGTACCAAATCGAAGCGCTCTCCATGACGCAGCAGCCACCAAAGGAGAGGCGGTGAGGATACGAAGGCGCCAGCGCCCAGCGAGGGAAAGAGCGTCAGGTGTTGGCCGGGCAAGCTCTTCGCCCACCAGTCGCGCTCGTCGGGGCCAGGGTCCGGCGCTGCCACCTCGACTTCGATGCCGGCCGCTCGCGCCGCGAGCAGAAAGCCCAGCAGCGACTGGGTGGGCCCACCGTAGGTACGTGAAACGCTGGGGATGACGTGCAAAATCCGCATGAACGGTTCAACGAATGATCACTGAGCCAAGCCCTCGCACCTGACGAGTTGTTCCGATGAGCGCCGCTTGTCGCGCGCGATGCCTGAGGCTAGGCTACGGAGCTTTTCGACGGGGTATTTCATGAAGAACTGGAAAGAAATCGATCTGGATGACCCTTCGGAGTGGCCCACCGGCCCCAAGGTCGAGATGGAAGCTGCGCACGACGATGCCCGCGGGTCGATCCAGTGCTTGGTGAACTTTCCGATGAAGAATGTTTCGCTGATCACTTCCAAGAAGGGAAGCCTTCGGTCGAACCATTACCACCTGACGGATTGGCACTTCATGTACGTGATGTCCGGCAGCTTCGATTACTACTACCGCAAGACCGACAGCACCGACGAGCCGAGCGTGATCCGCTGCGTTGCCGGCGAGATGGTTTTCACGCCGCCGATGGAAGACCATGCGACCGTTTTCTTGGAAGATACGCAACTGCTGGCGTTCAGCCGCAAGCCGCGAGACCAAGAGAGCTACGAGGCGGATGTGAAGCGCGTGACGTTGATCGACCCTGCCCGCTACGTCGTCGCCTGAGCGGGTGGCACATTGTCGATGGCCACCGCAGCATTGAGCGACGATTGCCGTGAACGGTCGACGTGTCGGATGTGCGACAGCGCTCGTCTCGATCGGGTGATCGAGCTGACCCCAACCCCGCCCGGCAACAACTTCCTCAGGTCTGATGAGCTGACCGACCCTGAGCCGGTGTACCCGATCGTCGTCAATTTTTGCGGCGATTGCTATCACCTGCAGCTGGGCCATGTCGTCAAGCCGAGCATCCTGTTTCGCAAGAACTACAGCTACGCGTCCGGGACCTCGCCCGTGTTCGTGAAGCACCTTGGCGACTACGCGCGCGACATGGTGACGCGATTCGGGCTGCAACCAAACAGCCTGGTCGCCGACATCGGTTCCAACGACGGAACCTGCCTGCGCTTTTTCAAGGAGGCGGGCTGTCGCGTGCTTGGCATCGACCCAGCATCCGATCTCGCGCACCAGGCCACTGCCGAGGGCATCGAGACGCTGGCCGAATTTTTCGATGCGCCCTGCGCCCGCAAGCTGCGCGAGCAATATGGCCCTGCCTCGTTTATCACGTCGCACAACGCGTGCGCGCACATTGACGATCTCGGCAGCGTGATGGAGGGCATCCACCATTGGTTGGCGGACGACGGCCTTGTGGGTATCGAGGTCGGCTACTTGCTCGACGTCTACCAGAACGTCTGGTTCGACACGATCTACCACGAGCACGTGGACTTCCACTCCGTCGCACCATTCGACAAGTTCTTCAGCCGGCATGGGCTCGAGCTCATTGCTGCCGAGCGGGTCGCGCCGCAGGGCGGGTCGATTCGTCTCATCGCGCAGAAGGCAGGCGGAAAGCGCACGCGAGACACCAGCGTCGATGCGCTGATCGCGCTCGAGCGCGAGGCAGGGCTGCAAGACGCGAAGAGCTTTCACGCGTTCAACGCTCGCATCAACGATGTCAAACGTGAGCTCAGCACGATCGTCCGCGGTCTGAAAGCACAGGGCAAAACCATCGCCGCGTTCGGTGCGCCGACCAAGTCGACAACCTTGCTCACGCACTTCGAGCTCGGCGAAGGCATACTGGATTTCATCGTGGATGACAGCCCCCTGAAGCAGGGCATGTTCTCGCCGCTGTTCCATATTCCGATCCTACCGGCCGCGGCGATCTACGAGCGCAAGCCGGACTACCTGCTGCTGCTCGCATGGAACTTCGCAGAGCCGATCATGAAAAATCATGCGCGCTATCGCGAGGCGGGCGGGCGCTTCATCTTGCCCATGCCTTCCGCGCGCGTCGCCGAGTGAGCGCACGGCTTCACGAGGGCGCCGATTGATGCGTATCACCGCGATGAGCCTGTTTTACGCGCCAGATCACGCGGCTGGTTCACAGTTGCTGACGGAGCTTTGCGAAGACCTCGTCTCGGCTGGCGACGAGGTGACCGTGATCTGCGGACGTGGCACCTATCTCGGTGGTGAGCCGTTGCCGCCGCGTGAAGTCATCAACGGCGTTCACGTCGAACGCGCATGGTCGACGAGCTTCGGAAAACGCAACATTCCTTCGCGCTTGGCCGACTACGCCAGCTTCGGGATCACGGCGATTGCCAAGGGGCTGGTCGACCGCCACCCCGATGTCGTGCTCGCCGTCTCCTTCCCGCCAATGATCACCGCAGGTGCCGCTGTTGTCGCGCGGCGGCACCGGGTGCCGCTGGTTACCTGGGTGCAGGATGTGTACCCCGAAATTGCGGTCGCCTTCGGCTTGATGCGTTCAGGCAGCGTCACCACGTCTGCGCTGCTCTCCCTGCAGCGGCTCACGCATGCTGCTTCGACCCGAACTGTCGCCATCTCCCAGGGCATGGCCGAGCGCCTGCAGACCCAGGGTGCGGTCAGCGAGCGCATTCGTATCGTACCCAATTGGTCCAACGGCCTGACGATTCGACCGCGAGAGATCGACGCGACACGCTTCCGTGTTGCGCACGCGTTGACCGACCGTTTCGTCGTGATGTACAGCGGCAACCTCGGCGTGGCTCACGAGTTCGAGACATTGATTGGAGCGGCGGGTCTGCTGGCCGAGCGCCGTCCCGAGATCTTGTTTCTCTTTGTGGGGGACGGCCAACGCAAGGCCGAGGCGCAACGCCTGGCGGGCGGTCTCTCCAATGTGCGGTTCATGGATTACCAGCCTCATGGTGGTATCAGCGAGAGTCTTCCCGCTGCGGATGCTCATCTGATTTCGCTGCGCGACGGCCTCGAAGGGCTCGTCGTTCCCAGCAAGCTTCACGGTGCAATGGCGTGTGGCCGGCCGATCTTCTACGTCGGCCCCCCCGATTGCGAGGTCGCGCGAGTGATTCGCAATGACGACTTGGGCTGGGCGGGTCCGGTGGGGGACTCCGCTGCGCTCGCTTCGGCTATCGAGCGAGCCGCTGTAGATCGACCGTGGTCCAAGGCACGCGGCGGGCACGCGCGAGCCAGCTTCGATCGAAGCTATGAACGCAAGGTCGTCACGCGCGCTTGGCGCGACGTCCTACTCCAGGCGGTTGGATCGAGCTAGGCGTGCTGTGCGGCGGAGGTGAGTGACGAGCGCCTCGCCTCGGGGATCTCTTCCGCTGCGTTGTCGGAAGCTGCGTTGTCGGAGCCTTGAATGACGCCGAGCGTAGCCTCCGGCACCATGTGCGAGAGCACGCGGCGGATGGCGCCCTCATCACCCGACGCGGCCACTGCTCGCAGAGTGGCCAGATCTTTCTGGACGATCTCTGCGGGCGCGGGCAGGTAGCGACCGACGACGATTTTCGCGTGCGGCGTGCGATCGTAGGCCTCGTGGTCATGCAGCAGCTCTTCGAACAGCTTTTCGCCCGGGCGAATGCCAGTGAACTCGATCTGGATGTCGACGTCCGGACGCAAACCGGAGAGCTGGATCAGGTCCCGCGCCAGATCGACGATCCGTACGGCCTCGCCCATGTCGAGCAAGAAGATCTCGCCGCCTTGACCGAGCGCACCCGCTTGCAGCACCAGCTGAGCCGCCTCGGGAATCGTCATGAAGTATCGGCGCATCTCCGGATGCGTGACGGTGACAGGACCGCCTTTCTCGATCTGCTCCTGGAACAGCGGGACGACGCTGCCGGCGCTGCCGAGGACGTTGCCGAAGCGCACGGCGACGTAGCGCGTCTGGCTCGTCGCCGCCCGAGCCTGGATCACCATCTCGGCGATCCGCTTCGAGGCGCCCATCACCGAGGTCGGGTTCACCGCTTTGTCGGTCGAAACCATCACGAACGCCCGCGCTTGGAACTCGTGCGCCGCGTCCGCCACCACCTGCGTGCCGAAGACGTTGTTCTTCACCGCCTCGGCAGGGTTCGCCTCCATCATCGGCACGTGCTTGTGCGCGGCCGCGTGAAACACCACCGCCGGCCGGAAGTCGCGGAAGACCTGCTCGACGCGCGCCCGGTCGGTCATGTCTCCGATGAGGACCCGCAGGCGCGCTTCAGGAAAGGTCTCTCGCAGCTCGCGCTCGACGTGGAACAGCGAATTTTCGCTGTGATCGAAGAGCACCACCTGCTTGGGACGGAAGCGCAGCACCTGCCGCACGAGCTCGCTCCCGATGCTGCCGCCTGCGCCAGTTACGAGCACGGTTCGCCCCTCGACGAAGTCTTCTACTTGATCGGTGTCGAGCTGGATGGGCGCCCTGCGCAACAGGTCTTCGATGGCCACCTCGCGCAGCGCAGCCAGTGGCAGTTGGCCGTCGATGCGATGGGTGAGGCTGGGAAGCGTCTTGGTCTGCACCCCGAACCTGCGGCAGACCTCGACGATCTGGCGGAGCCGGATCCCGTCGGCAGTGGGCATCGCGAGGATGACGAGCTTGATATTGAGCTCGGAGATCAGGCGGCTGAGCGTTGCTTCGTCCGCGGGCCCGAGCACACGGATGTCGCGGACCAAGGCGCCAGCTTTCGAGCGCGCATCATCGAGAAACCCGCGGATCGCCCACGGGCTGCTGGGGGTGCGCTGGATGTCGCGCAGCAGGCTCTCGCCATCGTCGCCGGCTCCGACGATCAGCGCGTTCACCGCGTTGACGTTCGGTGGCGTGGCATGGCGCTCGCGGATCATACGAATTGCGAAGCGGCTTCCGCCGACCAAGACGATGGAGGCAAGCCACTCGCCCACGTAAATCGTTCGTGGAAGTCGCAGATCCTCGACCAGGAGGCCGAGGGCGAAACAGATCACGGTGGGGATCGTGCTGGCCCAGGCGATGCTGCGCAGCTCGGGCATGCCGGCGTAGCGCCAAAGCCCGTGGAACAGCCCGAAGCGGTAGAAGCCGATCACCCGCAGGCCAACGAGAATCGCCAGGACTGGCCACTGGCGGCTCGCCCAGGGCTGGAGGATCTCGCCATCGAAGCGCAGCTGCATCGCCAGCTCGAACGCGGACACCCACATCAGCAGGTGGAACCCCAAGACCAAACTTCGGCGCGTGTAGCCCCAAAAGACGTCGGGTGACGGCGGCGGGTCGGAACCGCTGCTGGGCCCGCTCTCTTCTGTGCTGCGAGCGGATTCGGTCATCGAGACATTCGTTTCGCCGGGGGGCCCACAGATTCATGGCGCAGGCTGGCGAGTGAGATTCTCCCGGAGCTCCGCCACCTATCGCTTCTCGGCAAGAGCCTCATAGCAAACCGCGCCGAAAGCCACCAGAAGCCGTTTGCGACGCGGCAAATGTTCAGCCGTTGCCTTCTTGACGCGGGTCACTGGGGCTCCGAAGCTCGCATGAATCTCGAGCGATGCCTCGCACCCAAACCTCGAACCTCACGGCTCGCGAAAACAGATGAAGGTTGTGATCCTATGTGGGGGCCGCGGCACGCGCTTCCGCGAAGAGACCGAGCGGCGCCCCAAACCGATGGTCGAGATCGGCGATCGACCGATCCTCTGGCACATTATGAAGCACTTTGCCCAGCATGGGGTGACCGACTTCATCCTGTGCCTGGGCTACAAGGGCAACACCATCAAGGAGTATTTCCTCAACTACGAGGCGATGAACTCCGACTTCTCCGTCACGCTCGGCCGAGGTCGCTCGCTCGAGCTGCATGCTGGGCATTCGGAGGAAGGCTGGCGGGTCACGCTCGCCGACACGGGCCTCGACACGCTGACCGGCGGACGCGTGAAGCGCATTCAGCGCCACATCGGCAACGAGCCGTTCTTCTTGACGTACGGCGATGGAGTCTCCGACGTCGACCTGACGCAGCTACTGGCGCATCACCGCGCGAGCGGCACCATCGGAACCGTAACCGGGGTCGCGCCGCCCGGGCGGTTCGGTGAGCTCGCCATGGAAGGCGACCGGGTGACGTCGTTTTCCGAGAAGCCCGAGGTGACGGGCGGGTTCATCAACGGCGGCTTCTTCGTCTTCGAGCCGGCGTTCTTCGACTACCTCAGCGCGGAAGAAGACTGCATGCTCGAGCGCGCCCCGCTAGAGAGCCTGGCGCGCGCCGGACAGCTTTCTGTGTTCAAACACGCCGGCTTCTGGCAATGCATCGACACCTACCGCGACTACGCCCTGATCACCGATCTGTGGAGCTCGGGCAAAGCACCCTGGCGCACGTGGGCCTGAAGGACGATTCATGAGCCAGACTTCGATCGAGGGCGTGGTGATCGCGCCGCTTCGACGCATCCCAGACGAGCGCGGCTCGATCGCGCATATGCTCCGAGAAGATGACGCCCACTTCGAGCGCTTCGGGGAGATCTACTTCTCCTGGGTCTACCCCGGGGTGGTCAAGGGCTGGCATCTCCACAAGGAGATGACGCTCTACTACTCGGTGCCCGTCGGAACCATCAAGCTCGTCCTCTTCGACGAGCGTCCGTCGCCGACGAAGGGCAAGCTGATGGAGGTGTACGTCGGCGAGAGCAACTACTGCTTGGTGAAGATCCCGCCCGGCGTCTGGAACGGCTTCAAGGGCGTCGGTGTCGCCGCTTCCATGGTTGCGAACTGCTCGACGATTCCGCATCGAGCGGACGAAATCGAACGGATGGATCCGCACACCAACCACATTGCCTACGACTGGGCGCGCAAGGATCGTTGAATGCGGGTGCTCTTGACAGGTGGCTTCGGCTACTTGGCCGGCAGAATTGCAAACTCGCTTCGGGCGGGAGGAAACCAGGTCGTCCTCTCCGCAAGGGAAATCCCTGCTCCGGCGGCCGAATGGGCACGCGACTTCGAGTTCCGACGCTGCGATGTTCTCGACGAGCAACCCAAGGCGCTTCTTGCGGGCATCGAAGGCGTGGTTCACCTGGCGTCGCTCGACGAAAGGGAGGCCGTGTCGCAACCGGCGCGAGCCGTTCTCGTTTCAGGTGAAGGCACTCGGCTGATGCTGGCCGCCTCGCGAGCAGCCGGCGTCGGTCGTTTCGTATTCTTCTCCACCTTCCATGTTTACGGCCCGACCGCACCACCTCGTGTGACCGAGGAGACCGCCACGAAGGCGTCGCATCCCTACGCCATTGCCCATTTGACCGGGGAGGGGTTCTGCCGCGCCTCCATCGACAGTGGGCAGGACGTCGCAATTCTTCGTGTCTCGAATGGCTACGGCGCGCCCGTTTGGACAGCGGTCGATCGCTGGACGCTGGCCCATAACGACTTCAGTCGACAAGCGGTCCAAACAGCTCGAATCGTGTTGCGCTCGAGCGGTGAGCAGCACAGGGACTTCGTCGGCGTCGAGGACATCGCGGATGCGACACGTCTCGTTCTGATGGCCGAGCGTCGCCAGCTGGAGGACGGCGTGTTCAATGTTGGCGGTCGCTGCTCCATGTCTGTCTTCGAGGTCGCACTCCGCGTTCAGGCCGTCGCACGCTCGCGCCTCGGCATCGATTGTCCGATCGAGCGCCCGCCACCCGTCGGAGCTGTTGCAGAGCAGCTCGACTTCTCTATCGATCGCCTTGGAAAGCTTGGATTCACTCCGCGAGATCGCTTCGCTGTGGAAACCGAGCGATTGTTCGCGTTGCTTGAAAGTACAGCTTGAGGCGCCTCGTCATCGTCTCCGTTGCCAGCCTCAACGAACACCACCGCGCCTCGTACGACCTCCTCGCGCGGTCCGGCGAGTGGGAGGTACATATCGTCGCGCCGGAGTCGTTGGGATTCACCGGCGGCCGCAAAACATGCGACGCCCCGCCGGTCGGCGCCAGCTATCGCCTCCATCCGCTGCGCCTCGCGTTCGAGAAATCTGGGCGATTCGTGTGGTTTCGCGGGCTGTCGAAGCTACTCCGTATTCTGGAGCCAGACGCAGTATTCTTGGAGGAGGATCCGGGAAGTCTTTCCATGTTGCAGGCCTTCGCGGCGCGCCCGACCGCCAAGCGAATTGCGTTCACGGTCGAGAACATCGCGCGCGACCGTTTCGCCGACGCTCTCGGCGCTGTCCGCGCTCTGAAACCCAGGGACGCGGTGCGTGACCTTGTGGTTGGTCTGCTTTTGACGAGTGGGCAAGCGGCGACGAGTGGACTGGCCTGCATCAGCAACGAAGGTGAGCGACTATTTCGGGCGGCGGCGTGGAAGAAGCCGCTCGAAGTCATTCCACTTGGTACCGATACACAGCGATTCACCCCGAGCGAGCAGGTCGAGCTACGAGCACAGCTTGGCCTGAGCGGGGCGTTCGTCGTCGGGTACTTCGGTCGGCTGGTCCCCGAGAAAGGCGTCCATCTGCTGATCGACGCGCTGCCGTCGATGCCCGCGGAAGCAATGCTATTACTGGATATGTTTCCGAACTTCTCGCCGGGGAGCTACGCTGCCTCGTTGCTTCAACGCGCCGAGGCATTGGGCGTACGCGAGCGAGTTATAACGATGGGCGTATCGCACAGCGAGGTCCATCGCTACATGAATTGCTGCGACACAATCGTTCTCCCATCGCTAACCACGACTCGCTGGAAGGAACAGTTCGGGCGGGTTCTCCCCGAGGCAATGGCATGTGGCGTGGCCGCGATCGGGTCACGTTCGGGAAACATCCCGGACATGATTGGCGATGCGGGCTTGTTAATTCCCGAAGGTGACGCTGCTGCGATTGCGACAGCGGTCACGCAGCTCGCATCCGATCCGGCTCTGCGGCACGCTCTCGGCATGGGAGGGCGTCAACGCGTGAAGGCCTTGTTCTCTGTCGAGGTTCAGGTGGCGCGAATGGAGTCGCTGCTAGCAGCGTGTTGAACGAAGCCGCTACGCGGCGGGGGTTGCGTCAGGCAGCGAGGTCGCGAGCCTGAAAGCGTAGTTGTCGCGCGGCCATCGCGCGTTTCGAGGCTCATTCGCCCAGAAAGCGGCAACCTC
>Ga0105048_10001746_pt1 | contig 35066 bp, 35 predicted proteins | sample MAT05_FD_78382 | JGI IMG/M metagenome (GOLD analysis project Ga0105048, IMG submission 78382) | Freshwater microbial communities from Lake Fryxell liftoff mats and glacier meltwater in Antarctica - MAT-05 | ecosystem: Environmental > Aquatic > Freshwater > Ice > Liftoff microbial mat | place... | reverse complement strand
TAAAGCATCGTCAGAAAATTCTTTTCGATTTAAAATTTCTACTGGCAAATCGGAATCAAATTTAAAAGGTGCTTCTTTGTTAACGGGCCATCTAACAATCAAAACATCTGCCGATTTTGAGAGTTCTTTTACACATGCCAAAAAATATCCAGCTATCTCAGTATATAAAAAAACTATTTTTGTACGAGCCATTGCTTAATTATCAACCCAGCAAAAGTACATCTTTGAATTATGAATGAAGCCAAACATCGTTTTTTTTGTGAGAACATTGATTCAGGTTATTTGTCTGAAGAAGAATCAATTCATGCCTTGCGTGTACTTCGTCTAAAATCTGGCGATGCTATTCAAGTAATGGATGGAAAGGGACGCTTGTGTTTTGCAACAATTGTTGATGACAATAAAAAAGGCTTGAGTTTCTCCATCACACAAAATGATACAATTCTACAAACTGATTTTGATATTCACATCGCCATAGCACCAACAAAAAATATTGACCGATTTGCTTTTTTTTTGGAAAAAGTGACGGAAATTGGTGTTTCACGCATTACTCCAATTCTATCCAAAAATTCAGAACGTAGAGATTTAAAAATAGATAAACTTCGAAAAAATTTAATTGCCGCGATGAAACAATCAGGGAATTTATTTCTGCCAATCATCGAAGAACCTATAGAAATAACCAAATTCTTGAGCGGCATCACTACAAATAAATCAAAAAAATTGATTGCACATTGCAACGATGATGAAGTCAAATCACCGTTAAAAAATCAAATTCCTTCTGATAAAAAAGTTATAATTTTAATTGGACCAGAAGGTGATTTTACACTAGAAGAAGTTAACTTAGCAAAACAAATGGATTTTTATCCCGTTAGTTTGGGAAAAACCCGTTTACGAACCGAAACCGCTGGAATAATTGCATGTCATACCGTACACCTTATATAGTTTTTGTTTTATTTTTTACTTTGATGTTCAATGCGACAGCGCAATCGAACGAATCCGCTTTGCAAATTGGACTTCTTAAATACAACGGCGGCGGTGATTGGTATGCAAATCCTACATCTCTTCCAAATCTTGTAGAGTTTTGTAATCAAAATTTAGGCACAAAAATTTCAACTAAAATAGAAACGGTTGCCGCCGGAGATCCTTCTATTTTTAACTATCCTTTTGTGCACATGACAGGTCATGGCAACGTTATATTTACAAATGATGAAGCCGAGAACCTTCGCAATTATATGATTGGTGGTGGCTTTTTACACATTGATGATAATTTTGGAATGGATCCTTTTATTCGACCAGAATTTAAAAAAATATTTCCAACAATTGATTTGGTTGAACTTCCGTTTACACACATAATTTTTAATCAGAAATATAAATTCCCAAATGGATTACCAAAAATTCATGAACATGATAATCAGCGCGCGCAAGCTTTTGGAATTTTGTACGAAGGCAGGCTTGTTTGTTTGTATACCTTTGAAACAGATTTAGGAGATGGTTGGGAAGACCAACCTGTGCATGGAGACAGTGAAGAAAAAAGATTAGAAGCCTTAAAAATGGGAGCCAACATTATTCAATATGTCTTCACAGCATTCCATTAAATATCTACTTATTTTGCTCATAAGTTTAGTTTTGGAAATGAATATTTCCGGACAAAACTCAAGTGAATATATTGATTCACCTTATAGGAGCGAACACAATCCTTGGTTTACACTTCCTGTTTTTAAACGAGGTTACAGAAACGAGCCGTTAAAAAACACGCTTGATTCGTTGGAATCTAAACAACGACAATATTGGAGCAGAAAAGATAGTTTGAAATTTGCGCAGACATCGCTAAAAACAGGTAACATTGAATTAGCCGCTTATTATTTTCATAATTTAAAGGTTGATTATAAAAAGGAAGAAGAATATTGGTGGAATGACATAGTTGTTCATTTTATAAATAGAGAATTTAACACATGCATTCAAGTCATTCGAGCTGCGGAACCTGGTGTTGTTGAGCATACAAAGATGTTTTTTTTTAAACGAATTTGCGAAGTGAAACTATTATCACTTAAAGACCCTAAATGGTTTAAAACAGAAAGTGTACTTGCTTGGCAAATTGATTCTTCCTTAATGTTGATTGATAAAGAGAGCCCTGAATTTCATGAAAAAGTAATTGCACCGTTAGAAAATTTGAGTTTTGTTTTAGAAAAAATTGTTCGCAACGTTCATGATGACGACCAAGTAATGGCAAGATCTTTTCTTGAAATGGGATTAATTTTAGAAGCATATATATCACCAACGCAAGCATTTGTTGCAATGAGTATTGGACGGCACTACTCAATTCGAGACAAAGAAATCCTCGCACATATTAAAAGAGTAAAAGCAGAAATTGTAAGAAAAAAATACAGGATTCCTGTTTTTCGTAAATACTTCCCCCGCATTGAATATTGGCGCTTTGATTATCAAATGTTAAAAGAAAAAATCATTTATGAAAAGAACGACTCTTCAATACTCAAGAAACCTATTTTGATGAAAGAGAAACAAGTAAAAGAAATTGGATTTCCTATTGATTTAGTTCTTATCATTGGTCTCTTAATTATTATTGTCTGTATAATCTTGTTTTTAAAAACGACAAAAAAATAGATGGAACGCCTTTTGATTTTAGACAGTTTAGAATGTAAAAAAAGAATTATGAAATTTATTCCTGCTATTTTTGGATTGCTTATATTAATTGGAATTGTTGGCTGCAAAAACAGAAGAGATACTGTTAAGTCAACCACTAACACAGGTTCAGAAATAGTGAACCCTGAAAGTATTATAGCAGAAAGTTTTTCAACTTATAAAGATGGTGCAGCAACTACAATAAATTCGGTTACAATTGAAAAAAATTCAATGATTCTTAAAGTATCATACAGCGGTGGTTGCGAAAAACACGAATTCAAATTAATTGGATCTAAACTTATTCAAAAATCTCTTCCACCTAAGCGCGGAATAATGCTCTATCACACTAACAACGGAGATAGTTGTAGAAGTATTGTTGACGAGGAATTGCGATTTAATATCACAAATCTTGCTTATGACAACAAAGAGATTGTGTTGATTTTAGAAGGCTGGGCAAGTCCAATTACTTACACACCTGTTCAATAATTTAACCGTTGAATTTTTTAAAAAATGCTGCAAAATCTTTGGCGAAATAAGTTAGAATTACATCTGCACCGGCACGTTTAATACTCAACAAAGTCTCAGGCATGGCTTGCTCATAATTCAGCCAACCATTGGCGCAAGCAGCCTTTATCATTGCATACTCGCCACTTACATTATAGGCTGCAATTGGCAACGTAGAATTTTCTTTCAATAAATGAATCACATCTAAATAACAAAGTGCGGGTTTTATCATTAAAATATCTGCACCTTCTTGTTCATCCAAAGCTGCTTCTCGAAGCGCCTCAATTTTATTAGAAGGATTCATTTGATATGTTTTTTTATCACCTGATTTTGGGGCTGAATCCAGCGCATCTCGGAATGGCCCGTAAAAAGCGCTTGCATATTTTGCAGTGTATGACATGATAGAAACATTGGTAAAATTATTTTTATCAAGTTCTTTTCTAATATAACCAACTCGACCATCCATCATGTCTGATGGACCCACAATATCAATCCCTGCTTCGGCTTGTGCAACCGCCATTTTTGCAAGAATTGGCAACGTTTCATCATTCACAATTTCTCCGTTAATTACTAAACCATCATGACCGTCAGAACTATATGGATCCATTGCTACATCACTCATTAGAACAATTTGTGGAAATCGTTTTTTAAGGAATTTAATTGCTAGGAGATAGAAGTTTTTTGAAGAATAACTGTAGGTCGCTTTTTTATTTTTATGTTCATCCGCTATCACCGGAAAAATAACAAAAGTTGAAACGCCCATCTTTATACAAAGTTCTATTTCTTTTGAAACATCATCCAAATTTAATCGATACACACCCGGCAATGACTTAATGGGACTTGGTTTTGTTTTACCATCTACCAAAAAAAGTGGATAAATTAAATGGGAAGGAAGTAGCACCGTTTCTTCAAGCATTTTGCGAAGTACAGGGCTTTTACGATTTCTTCTTGGACGTTCTAGCATAACAATGGTTTGGTACAAATTTAACCATTATAGATGTGTATGTGTATTTTGCTACAAAAGTTTGATAATGCAAATTCATCTATTCGATATGATGAAATTAACTTTCTGCTGATTTTTTGTGGTGTTTAATTGAATAATTTTTTTAGTTTTGATGCAAATTGTTTACTATGAATTTTTTATTCAAATTTATTTTACCTTTTTTTCTGATGCTACTTGTGGTTTCATGTGGTGGTGGCGGAAATGAAATTATCGTTGGAGAGGACAGTACAAGCGGGAATGATATAAATGTAATTTCGGATAACGTTTTGGATTCCAATGGAGCTATGCAGGGCGCTATTAATGGAAAAATGTTCAGTATTCCTTCACCAATTTTGATGATTACTTTGATTAAATCTAAAGTGAAGACTTTTGATGAAAAAGTATTAACCGATCCAGAAGCAGTTGCCAATTTCACGACTACTTTTAAACGTGCTATAAATATGGGTGTTTACGGTGCAGATTTAGGTTACGCAACCATGTATGAAAACAATACAAAAGCAGTTTCTTATTTGTCTTCTATCGAGAAATTATCAGACGAACTAGGTATCGCCGGAGCTTTTAATCAAACGTTACTTGAACGATTTATTGAAAATGGAAACAATCCAGATTCAATGTTAATCATTATGTCCGAAGGTTACCGTGAAGGTGATAAATTTTTAAAAGACAACGACAAGCATGACGTTGCTACGCTTATTTTAACAGGTGGCTGGATCGAATCTCTTTATTTCGCTGCAGTTAGTTATGAAACTTCAAAAGATCAGGAAATTGCTAATCGCATCGGCGAACAAAAAACAGGACTTAAAACAATCATTGGATTATTGACTGATTATAATTCAGACGAATATTACTCAGCATTGATTACAGATTTACAAGGTCTTGAAGTTGAGTTTGAAAAAATAAAATACAATTATCAGTACATTGAACCAATGACAGATGTGGCCAATCATCAAACAACGATTAAAAGTAAAACATCTGTAATCATCGATGCAAAAGTACTTAGCAGCATTATCGCCAAAATCAAAACAATTAGAAATAGCTTAATCGGTTAGAATTATGAAGAAATTTATTAGCCTTACAACCGTCTTTCTTGCCCTTTCGAGCCTTTCTTTTGGTCAAGAGTGCGACTCAATGGTAAACATTTGCTACAAGCAATTATCACTTGAATCTAAATCAGGTAAAACATTTATTTCTGATGGACAAGTTTATCAAGCTTTTGTTGATGCTGAAACGTCAGCCGAATTCAAAGTAACGCTTTATGGTGGATCAACTTATCGTATTGCAACCACCGCAGGTGTTGGAGATGATTATGTGATTTTTAATGTTTACGATCAAGACCATACATTGTTGTTCTCAAATTCTGGTCAAGACAATCACCCTTATTGGGATTTTAAAATTGATAATACACTTGATGTTTATATCGAAGCTTATCTTGACTTAGACAAAAAAGTTTCCGGCTGTTTAGTCGTTTTAATTGGGTTTCAAAAGTAATCACCAATCTTTTTTTTACTAAATAAATGAGTGAGAGAATATTAAAAGCCTTAATGCAACTCTTTGCTATCATCGCAAGGGTTGACGAAGAAATTGATAGTACCGCTCCTGTTACTTCCGGTGCTGGTAGAAATATTGTAGAAGCGTTTCTAAGACAAGAACTTGGTTCGGCCGCTGTACAAGAATACCTCAACTTATTTGATGAATTTCTTATTTCGCATCAAGGTGCTTCTGGTAAAAAAGACGGACAACGCAAAAAAACATCTGTTCACTCAGTTAAAGTTTTAAGAATCTGTACGCAAATTAATGAGGAGTTAGCTCAACGTCAAAAAATAATTGTACTTGTTCGTATTCTTGAGTTTATTAATGCGAATGATATTGTAGCAGAACAAGAGTTAGAATTTGCTCAAACCGTTGCTGATACATTTAACATTTCGCTTGAAGAGTATGACAGAATTAGAGATTTTGTTGAAGCTCCTTTAACTCGCAGAAGGGATGATGTAAATTTACTTTACGTTACAAGTGCAAAAACAGAACCTTTCCAAGCTGCTAAACATATTTATTCGGAAGGAATTGAAGGTGAAATTCGCGTATTAAAAATTGCGAGCGTTAACTTTTATTTCTTTAAATATTTAGGGAATTCTGATTTGAGTTTGAATGGTCAGCCTTTAACACCTGGCAGACACATTATTTTGAATCAAGGAAGTTCAATCCGTTCGTCGCGTGTTCAACCTATCTATTACAGCGATATCATCGCTCGTTATTTATCGGATCATGCTCAAGCAAAAATTGTTTTTAAAACAGATAATATTGAGTTTAAATTTAAAGGTGGAAAATTAGGTCTTCATCACTTTAATTTTGCTGAAGAGTCTGGTTCACTTTTAGGAATCATGGGCGGTTCAGGCGCAGGTAAATCTACACTATTAAATATTTTAAATGGTAATTATCCTCCAACATCTGGTACTGTAACTATTAATGGCGTTGACATTCACAAAAACAAAGATCAGATTGAAGGTGTAATTGGATACGTTTCTCAAGATGACTTATTGATTGAAGAATTATCTGTTTTTCAAAACTTATTCTACAACGCAAAATTGTGTTTTGGTGGATTAAGTGATAAACAAATTGCAAAAAAAGTTTTGCGCACATTATCTGCTTTGGGTCTTTATGAAACAAAAGATTTAAAAGTTGGAAGTCCGCTTGAGAAAACAATTTCTGGTGGTCAACGAAAAAGGCTGAACATAGCGTTGGAATTAATTCGTGAGCCTTCTGTTCTTTTTGTTGATGAGCCTACTTCTGGTTTATCTTCAAGAGATTCTGAAAACATCATGGATCTTTTAAAGGAATTGGCTTTAAAAGGAAAATTAATATTTGTTGTTATTCACCAACCTTCGTCCGACATCTTTAAAATGTTTGACAAATTATTGATTCTAGATCAAGGTGGATATCCTATTTACAATGGTAATCCGGTTGATGCCATCATGTATTTCAAAAAACGAATTAATCATGTTAAAAGTGATGAAAGCGAATGTCATACATGCGGTAACGTTAACCCTGAGCAAATCTTCAACATCATTGAATCTAAGGTTGTAGATGAGTACGGGAATCAAACGCAACATAGAAAAGTTGCACCTAAAGAATGGAATGCACACTATTTGCAATTGCTTGAAAAGCCAATCAGCTCTGTTGCCGATGTAAATGAAATTCCAGAAAGTACGTTTAAAAAACCAGGTTTTTTTGCTCAATTAGGCATCTTCTTTATTCGTGATATTTTATCAAAATTGACCAATCGTCAATACATGATTATCAACTTGGCAGAGGCTCCGGCACTTGCCTTTATTCTTGCCTTTTTCGTGAAATTCTACAATGCTGAATCTTCCGAATATGTTTTCAAAGACAACCAAAACGTTCCGCAATTCTTGTTCATTGCAGTTATCGTTGCGCTATTTATTGGTCTTACAGTTGCCGCCGAAGAAATTATTAAAGATCAAAAAATTCTAAAACGTGAATCTTTTTTGAATTTGAGCAAAGGCTCTTATTTGATGTCTAAGATTATTATCATGTTCATGATTTCGGCTATTCAAATGTTGATGTTTGTTTTGATTGGAAATTGGATTCTGGAAATACACGGAATGTGGTTTGAATATTGGCTCATCTTATTTACACTTTCGTGTTTTGCAAATTTGTTAGGACTAAATATTTCCGCAAGTTTCAACTCTGTAAAAGTTATTTACATCTTAATTCCGATATTAATTATTCCACAATTATTATTTAGCGGTGTAATTGTAAAGTTTGATAAATTAAATCCATTGTTTGGAAATGAAAGCGCAGTTCCATTAATTGGTAACGTCATGGCCTCGCGCTGGGCTTATGAGGCATTGGCAGTTACTCAATTTAAAGAAAATGAATACAGTGAGATTTTTTATCAATATGAAAAAAATAAAAGTTTTGCTACTTGGAAAAAAGATTATTGGTTGCAAGATTTGAATTCGCGTCTTGATTATTTAAAAACAAATAGCGACGGAACAGATTCAACTTCTATTGCAAACTGTACTAAAAATTATGTTGTTTTAAAAAATGAAATTGAACGCGAACATAATTTCATTCAAAATCTTAAATGTGACAATTGCATTGAAACGTTGACTCCTGAGACTTTCACAATTGAAACTTATGAACGCACAAAAGAATATTTAACGATTCTAAAAGAACACTATAAGTCAGTAGTTGATAGCAACCGCACATGGATTGATGAAAAAACGAAAGAAATCATTGACAAAAACGGTAAAGATCGTTATCAAGTTTTGGTAAAAGAAAACACGAATGAGGCTTTGGATCAATTTGCGACAAACAAAACAGATTTAACCAAACTGGTTGAAGCTGATGGTTATTTGATTCAAAAATCTGACCCTATTTATTTAGATCCTTATGACAAAGGATTTTTTGAAGCACATTTTTATGCGCCAAGAAAAAGACTTTTTGGAATGTATATCGGAACCTTTGCTGCCAACCTTATTGTTATTTGGGGCATGTGTATCATTCTTATCATCACTTTATATTTTGATGTGTTGAAAAAGATGTTGGACGGAACAGAAAAATTATTTGGAAGAATCAAATTCAAAAAGAACAGCAAGCCGCATTAGTTTATAAAAACCTTCACTTATTTCTAAAAAGTCGCTATATTTGCGCCTCGAAAACAAGATTAAAACTTGTAGAAAATTTAAACGGTGGTTGTAGCTCAGCTGGTTAGAGCATCGGTTTGTGGTACCGAGGGTCGTGGGTTCGAACCCCATCATCCACCCAAGAAATTTGAAAGACTGTCTTACAAGGCAGTCTTTTTTTGTTCGTAGAACTTTTTTTATTGATGGGGGTTTAGAAGTTTACGCTGCTTTATCAATAAACCAAACTGTTTGCGATCTCAACTTTAAATTTTTGAAGTATATTTATAAAGTCGTTTCATTAATTTGACATCATTATGAAATCATTTTCTAAGAGCTTTTTTATTATTCATTTTATTTTAGGTTTTGCCAACTTATCAGCCGCACAAGCCAATGATGAATGCGTTGATATGGAATTTTTTTGCCCAAATCCCGGTTTGACATTTACAGCAAATGCAACAGGCATCAACGCAATGGCAGTCCAACCAACTAATAATTATGAATGTTTATCGTCAACTCCAAATGCCACTTGGTATTTTTGTCAGATTTTAACTTCAGGTAACATTAATATGAACTTATTTGCGGCAAGCGATATTGATTATATTATTTATGGGCCTTTCAATGATACGCTTGAAGCAATGGCAAGTTGCGGCAACATGGGAAACGGCGGTGCTGGTGGAAATGTCATTGATTGTTCTTATTCAGGGACAAACAATGAATTTCCAAACATTCCAAATGGAATAGTTGGAGAAGTATATGTTATTCTAATTACAAATTACGCTAGTATATTACAAGAATTGACCATTACACAAATTGGTGGAATTGGTGAGGTGTCTTGCTCAATCATAACAGGCGTTAGTTGTTTAGCTCATTCTGGAACTTATTTGACAAAAAAGAATGGTGCACCAACTTCTTCACCAATTAGTCTTTGCCTAGGAGATTCTTTTGAAATAATTTCTAATGGTGATTATGTACTTCCTTTAGATACGATTCCGGCACCTAGTGGTGATGGAATTTATTCCGCTCAATTAATGTGGTTGCTATATGATGCAGAACCAACTGAAGCCAACCCATCATTCGATCCTGCATTTCTTTTCGATATTATTACAGATGAGAATATTTCAGATATAAATTCTTTGTTAAGTCCAATTGTTGATGATTACGGCTGTGGCACCTATTGGTTTGTTCCTGTTACTGGAGATGATGGAATTGGTGGAAATAATAATGTTGCTAATGGAGTCAATGATAATGGAGGTTTGCATTGGGACCGAGATGGAAACGGATGTTATGTTTTAGGAACTCCAGTTCAGGTTACTTATGCTTGTGCAATTCAAACTAATGTTTCAATCAACTGTAATGTGTTAAGTGAAATGAATACCATAAATGTAAATATTAGCGGAGGCGTAGGATTTTATACAGTAATTAATCTAGGAGATGGAAATCTTGCTTCAACTGCAGTCCCAAATGGAGGGTTTGCTCAAATTAATAATTTAGAAAATGGTAATAATTGGGAATTAAAAATAATAGACCAGTCAGGCTGTTCAAACATTGTTAACGGTACTTTTAATGCTCCTCAATTTAGCAACATTACAATTGTTCCTGCTATAACTTGTCCTCTTGGAGGCAATGGGACTGTGAATGTTACTGTAGATGGTACTTCAGGCAATGGTGCGCCTTATACAATATACATGGCTAATGATCCTGGTACATTGGGCTTGACTGATAATTATTCAAATGTTGCAGGAACTTTGGTGAGTATAATAATTGCAGATAATTTAGGCTGTAGTAATGATTCAATAATAACTATAACTTCATCAGGTCATTTTATAAATATAACTTCTTCAGTGCAAAATGAAACTTGTTATTCAGAAGGTAATGGCGAGGCATCCATCATTGCTGTTCCGACCCCATCTGGTAGTATCACAAATATTACATGGACAGGGCCATCTGGTCAGCATCCTGGAGGTAACCCTGGTGGTCCTGCCAATAATTCACAATTATTTTTGGAGGCTGGAAATTGGATCGTTACTGTAGTAGATGATACAGGTTGCGAAGTTACAGTTCCTGTAGAAATTGAATCACCACAACAATTAAGTGCTTACTCAAATAATAGTATAAATCCGTCATGTTTTGGATCAGCAACCGGCAGCTTTAATATTGAATCAAATGGCGGTACATTACCTTATTCTTATTCGTACAATATAAATAATCCAATCGCAGGAAATACGAATTTAATTGCCGGCAATTATTGGGTTTATTCATTTGATCAAAATGGCTGTATGGATTCACTCGAAATTATTTTAACGCAACCTGACAGTTTGTTTTTCTCCATTTTAGGAAGTGACAATGACCCCGGTTCTGCAAACGGCAATGTATATTGTCTAGGATCTGGTGGTTATCCAAATTATTCTTACTTGTGGACCAATCTTAATGATTTAACAACACATAACGAATCAAATTGGGAAAATGTAACAGCAGGTGTTTACCAAATTATATTAACTGATGCAAGTGGCTGTCAATTAATAGACACGGTCAGTGTAGGGTTTGTTGGAATTGAAGAAAACATGCTTAATTTTCATTTGTATCCAAATCCTGTAAATAATGATAATTTAATGGTTGAGATTAATGATGAAAATAATTCTTACCGTTTTTCAATTTTTAATTTGCAAGGAAAACTTGTAGGAGAATTTGAACTTCAAAATGGAATAAATCAACTTCCATTTTCATTTGCGAATGGTATATATACTTATTCTATAACAAATGATGTGGAGAAATTATACTCAAATGAGACAGGAAAAATTATTGTTCTAAATAAATAAAAAAAACGGCCATTCAAAAATGAATGACCGTTGAGCGGGAAACGAGACTCGAACTCGCGACCCTCAGCTTGGAAGGCTGATGCTCTACCAACTGAGCTATTCCCGCGTCGTGCTCCGCAGCTTTAGCGTAGGAGTACATTATTTTTTTGGTGGCACAAATATAACACTAATTCAAAACTAATCTTTCTTACATCACATAATCCTTGTAAATTTGATTCATATTTAAACATTTCATGGAGAATTTCAGAGCCACCCTAATCCAAATCTATCAGCAAACCAACGAATATGGTAAAGCAAATGGTATGGAACTAATTAAGTTTGAAGCGGATGAAATTGTTTACAAAATGGTTTTACAAAACCAACATCTCGCTACTCCAACAACTGCGCATGGCGGAATCATTGCCGGATACATGGATGGCGTTCTGGGGCTTGCTGCGCTTTACGCTTCATCTGAAAATGCAAATCTAGTTTCAACCGTTGAATTTAAAATTAACTACCTCTCCCCTGTTAAGTTGGGTGATGTATTGATTGGCAAAGGCAAAGTCATTTCTAACGGAAAAAGAATCATCATTACACAAGGCGAAATCTTTCAAGAAAAATCCGGGGCTCTGGTAGCGGTTGCAACGGGCACTTTCAATGCCTATCCCTATCAAAAAAGTGGAATGACGGCGGAGGGCTTTGGTATATAAAAAATGGAAAATGTAAGTGGTCAGATGGCAGATGTGTTTTTATGGAAGATGGAAAAGGGCAAATGGAAAATGTGTTTTTATGGAAAATGTAAGAGGTCAAATGGAGAATGTGTTTTTACATGGAAGATGTTTTTCACTTATTTCTTGGCTGATATCTTACTTCTCACATCTATTTTATATTTTACCTCTTTTCTTTTATCAACATTTGCCTCATGGCTAGTGGCCAGTGGCTAGTGCCTTTTTTCCATTTGTCCCCTTACATTTTACATTCTCAACAAACAGTATTTTAATTAGATTTGCAAAAAACAAATTAAATGATTCAATTGTCAGACAGAGTGAACGATTTAGAAGAATCTGCAACTCTTGCTATGGCTGCAAAAAGCCGCGAATTAAAATTACAAGGAAAAGATATTATTTCGTTGAGTTTGGGTGAGCCCGATTTTAATACGCCTGATTTTATTAAACAAGCGGCCAAAAAAGGAATCGATGATAATTTTTCGACCTATATGCCTGTTCAGGGTTATTTGGATTTGCGTGAATCAATTTGCCTGAAATTTAAACGTGATAATGGTTTGACGTATACGCCTGATCAAATTGTAGTTTCAACTGGAGCTAAACAAAGTTTAATTAATGTGATTCTATGTCTTATTAATCCAGGAGATGAAGTAATTGTTCCTGCGCCTTATTGGGTGACTTACTACGAACAAGTTAGAATGGCAGGCGGAATTCCAATTGTAATTACAACAACAATCGATAACGATTTCAAAATAACAGCAAAGCAATTAAAAGATGCCATTACAACAAAAACAAAATTAATGGTGTTCAGTAATCCTTGTAATCCAACAGGAACAGCTTATTCAAAGGCAGAATTAAAATCGTTGGCGGAAGTTGTTGCAGCTACTCCAAACTTTTATGTCATCTCGGATGAAATTTATGAGCACATTAATTTTGTTGGAAAAAACGAAAGTTTTGCTCAATTCCCCGAAGTGTATGACAGAACAATAACTGTGAATGGTGTTGCAAAAGCATTTGCCATGACAGGTTGGAGAGTTGGATACATTGGCGCACCAAAAGAAATTGCTGCGGCTTGTACAAAATTACAAGGACAATATACTTCAGGAACAGGTTCTATCAGTCAGCGCGCAACCAAAGCTGCGATGGAAGCAGACCCTTCTGAAATAAAATTCATGGTTGATGCGTTTCACAAAAGACGCGATTTAGTAATTTCACTGTTGAGAGAAATAAAAGGATTAAAAATAAATGTTCCTCAAGGAGCTTTTTATGTTTTTCCGGATGTTTCTTATTTCTTCGGAAAATCTTTTGGAACGCATAAAATAAAAACAGCCGAAGATTTGACTTTGTATTTACTCGACGATGCGCTTGTTGCACTTGTAACAGGTGAAGCATTTGGTGATGGAAACTGCATTCGAATTTCCTACGCTGCATCAGAAGAGGTTTTGAAAAACGCCATTGCACGAATTAAAACTTCACTTGAAAAATTAGTTTAATGATTGATTTGCAAAATACATTCAACGATTTTTCTTTCAAGAAAATTATCATCATTGGTGATGTAATGGTTGATACGTATTTAACCGGATCAGTTACACGCATATCTCCTGAAGCTCCAGTACCTGTTGTTAAATTTAGTTCTAGAGAAAGTCGTTTGGGTGGTGCTGCAAATGTTGCGCTGAATATAAAAGCACTCGGAGCTGAACCAATTATCTGTTCTGTTATTGGAAAAGATGAAGAAGCGGATACATTCTTTCGACTATTAAAAGAAAAAAATCTTTCCAAAGAAGGAATTATTACCTCTTCAGATCGTTTAACAACCGTTAAAACTAGAGTAATTGGAAACAATCAGCAACTGCTTCGTATTGATCACGAAGAAGCAAAACCAATTCACGAAAAAACAGCGGCAGATTTATTAAAATTAATTTCTTTTATCATCGAAAGTCAAAAAATTGATGCCATTATTTTTGAAGATTATAACAAAGGCGTTTTAGTTCCTGAATTGATTAAAGCAGTAATTGAAATTGCAAACAGTAAAAAAATTATCACAACGGTTGATCCTAAAAAAGATAATTTTTTCGCCTACCAAAATGTCACCTTGTTCAAACCAAATTTCAAAGAATTAAAAGAAGGGACTAATTCTGAGTTTTCAATTAAAGATCGAGTTGCTTTTTTAAATGCTGTTGATTTATTGAATCAAAAATTAAATCCAACTCACACGTTGATTACGCTTTCAGAAAACGGAATTTACATCAACGAAGGTTCAACGAATCATTTTATTCCGGCGCATTACCGCGTTATTACAGATGTTTCAGGCGCAGGTGATACGGTTATCAGCGTTGCAACTTTATGTCTTGCTTGTGGTTTGTCTCCAAAACTTGTTGCCGAAATTTCAAATTTAGCCGGAGGTTTAGTTTGCGAAAAAGTAGGCGTTGTGTCTATCGATAAAGAACAACTAATGAACGAAGCACTCGACCTACTATAACTTACTACCTTTCATGGGCACAAAAGTAAAACCTTACAACAAAAAAGATTCTACCAAAAAAGAAGAAGTCGCTGAAATGTTCGATAACATCTCAAAACGTTACGATTTTCTGAATCATTTTTTATCACTTGGGATTGACAAAATCTGGCGAAAAAAAGCAATTCGAATTCTTGGAAAATCCCTGTCTGATCTGTGGCTCACACAGGCAGGAAACCCAAAAATTATTCTTGACATTGCAACAGGTACCGGAGACTTTGCCATTGCTGCGCTTAAATTAAAACCAACTAAAGTAATCGGGCTAGATCTATCACCAGGAATGTTAGAAGTTGGTCGCCAAAAAATGAAGAAAAAAAAAGTGGATCATATCATTGATATGGTTCAAGGCGATTCTGAAAAACTACCTTTTGATTCAAATTATTTTGATGGATTTACAGTTGGATTTGGTGTGCGTAATTTTGAAAATCTAGAAGCAGGATTGTCAGAAATGTTGCGCGTATTAAAACCAAATGGTGTTGGAATTATTTTAGAATTTTCTAAACCAAAAAAATTTCCAGTTAAACAATTTTTTAAATTTCATTCTAAATACATTATTCCAACAATAGGTAAAATGATTTCGAAAGATAAAGCGGCTTATACTTATTTACCAGAATCGGTCGCTGCTTTTCCAGAAGGACAAGCTTTTATTGATATCATGACAAAAGTTGGATACAAAAATATTTCTTCTAAACTTGTAAGTGGAGGGATCGCTACTATTTATAGTGGAGTGAAATAATAATTCATTTTTTTACCACGGAGATTCTGTGGTTATTTTTTTTCCCAATTCTTTTAACAATTCTTTCGAAAAATATTTTTTCACTTGGAAAAGCATAGTCTAACTTTGCGCCATGAAAAAATTGATCCTTTTCACATTTGTAGTTTTTGCATCACTAAAAAGTTTTTCCTCAGAGACTGATAGTTCGTTCACTACTTTCAATTTGCGCGATAGTATTGTTTCTTACGCACAACAATTTGTTGGAACACCTTATTTGTGGGGTGGCGAATCAACAACTGGTTTTGATTGTTCTGGTTTTGTAAAATATGTTTTTAATAAATTTGGATTCAAACTTCCGCATTCAAGCAGAGCAATGGGTGATTTAGGAAAACTAAAAGAGAAAGATTGCGCACAAACAGGTGATATCATACTTTTTCAAGGCACTCAAAGTTCAACTATTGGACACGTTGGTATTGTATTCAACAATATTGAAGAAGGAATAATTTTTATTCATGCCTCATCTTCTCGTGGTGGCGGCGTTAAAATATCTAATTTAACTGATGGTTACTATACCCAACGCTTTGTTAAAGTAATAGATATTTTAAATTAATCACGCAATTTATTTCCTTTCACAACGTTTTAGTAATAACTACCTGGTGCTAAAGTCAACATTTTGGCTCGATTTTAGTAGTTTTGTGTGAACCGTGAAGAAAAGCAAAATTATATTCTCTGTACTTTTTTGTATTATTGCCGTAAGTGGAATTGCGCAAAATAAGGGAAAAAACTATCCTGCATTTGACCATAAAAAATTGCATTTTGGTTTTGCTTTGGGAGTTAACACTGCAGATTTCCGTTATACTATTGGGCAAGATTCTAACAGTCCTGATTCCATTACAGGCATTACAATTAGAAAACAACCAGGTTTTAATCTTGGAATAATTTCTTCTTGGAATATTCACGAAACTTTTTCATTGCGCTTTGTTCCATCACTCGCATTTCAAGAAAGACTTTTTGAATATACGTATTTAAAAAAAGACGAACTAGATGTAAAATCTACACGAATAGAATCTACAACACTTGATTTTCCTTTAATGCTGAAACTGCGCACTAAAAGACTAACCAACTTTGCGGCTTATGGAATAGCAGGCTTACAATACAGCTTGGATTTAGCTTCTCAGAAAGATGTTGACCAATCGTTAGGAGATCCCGTTGTAAAAGTTCAGCAACATGATTTTTCTTATCAATTCGGAGGTGGATTTGATTTCTGGATGCCTTATTTTAAATTTGCAATTGAACTAAAATTATCAAACGGATTAAAAAATATTATCATTCAAGATGAGTCATTTTTTATGGATCCGCTTGCATCAATGAAATCCAAAGTCTGGTGGTTTTCAATTACCTTTGAAGGGTAATGATTAAAGAAATAACTATTCGCATTCCTTTTCGATTTATTCACGACCAAACTTTTATTCTGGAGCTTGCAGCAAAAGTATTGACTATAAATTCTAGTTCAATTCGCCACATCGAAATAAAAAAAAGATCCATTGATGCACGCAAAAAAGACATACTTTACAATTTGCGATTAGACATTTACATTGATGAAGATTTTAAAGAAAATTCAACTTATTTTTTTCCTTCAAAAATTTCTGATGCTAAAACAGTTGTGATTATTGGCTGCGGACCTGGCGGTATGTTTGCTGCGTTTCGCGCCATTGAACTTGGAATTAAACCAATTATTTACGAACGCGGAAAAGATGTGCGAGCAAGACGTCGTGATTTAGCAAAAATTCATAAAGAACATATTATAAATCCTGAATCAAATTATTGTTTTGGAGAAGGTGGCGCAGGAACCTATTCGGACGGAAAATTATATACACGTTCAAAAAAAAGAGGAAGTACACAAAAAGTATTAGAGTTATTTGTTCACTTTGGTGCGGATAAAAACATTCTTGTTGATGCTCATCCGCATATTGGAACAAATAGACTTCCAGGCATCATTCAAGCAATGCGTGAGGAAATAATAAAACTTGGGGGCGAAGTACATTTTGAATCTAAACTAACTGATTTAATTGTTGAGAATGGAGAAGTAAAATCAATACAAATCAATTTGAATAAATGGATTTCATGCAGCAATGTAATACTTGCAACGGGTCATTCAGCCCGAGATATTTTTAAATTATTGTTTGAACGCAAAATAAAAATTGAAGCAAAACCATTTGCACTAGGTGTAAGAATAGAACACGAACAAAAATTAATTGATTCCATTCAATATCACGGTTTACAAAGTGATGAAAATTTGCCACCAGCATCCTATTCGCTCGTCGCGCAAATAGACGGCATGGGCGTATATTCTTTTTGCATGTGCCCTGGAGGCATTGTTGCGCCTTGCGCTACAGATGTAGATGAAGTAGTTACAAACGGTTGGTCCCCATCAAAACGAAATAATCCATTTGCAAATTCAGGTATTGTTGTTCAAATTGAACCGCATCATTTGATGGAAGATTTTGAAAAAAATCCATTTGTCTGTTTAGATTTTCAGCAAGCAGTTGAACATGAATGTTGGATTGCAGCTGGAAAAACACAAGCTGTTCCTGCGCAACGACTTATCGATTTTATACACGGAAAAATTTCAGAATCACTTCCAGAAACATCCTATCAACCTGGATTAAAATCAATTGATTTAAGCACCGTTTTACCAACTATGGTTTCAGATCGACTGAAAAAAGCATTTTTAGAATTTGGAAAAAAGATGAACGGATTTTTAACCAATGACGCTGTTCTTCACGCACCTGAATCGCGCACATCTTCTCCAATAAAAATTCCGCGAAACGAAGAAACACTTGAACATATTGAAACTAAAGGTCTTTATCCATGTGGCGAAGGCGCAGGCTATGCCGGTGGAATTATGTCTGCCGCGATTGATGGCATGAATTGTATCGAGAAAATAAATGTCAAAATACATCCGTGAAAATTTTATCTTCTTAAAAAAAGCGTTGGTCGAAAATTTTATTCTTGTTGGTTGTTTTGATTTATATTTAGACAAACTGATTTAGGAATCAAATTATTTTATTGTAAAAATAAATTAACGATTTACATAGTTCACTGAATTAAATTCTAACTCAAATAATTCACATAAATTTGCACAAACAATCTCAATATTATGAAAATAAAATTACTAGCAATTACAGGAATATTATTTTGCTCACTCGCAACTACAGCTCAAGTTAACCCAAATGCAATTGGAGTAAGACTAAATGGTGACGGTTATGGCAATGGAGCCGAATTTTCCTACCAACGAGGTTTTGGAGACAAGAACAGACTTGAACTTGATCTTGGTGGACGTTTTCATAGAAACTGGAGCCATGTTGGAATTTTTGCTGGATATCATTGGGTTTGGAATATAACACAAGGATTAAATTGGTACATCGGACCAGGAGCTGCAGTAGGTAGTTATCAATCACGATATGAAAAACATGAGCCGTATTATGATAGGGGAATAACATTAGCTATAGGCGGACAAATTGGTATTGAGTATGACTTTAGTGTACATGGTGCACCTATTTTATTAAGTTTAGATGCACGCCCGCTTTGGGAAGTTTTCTCGTACTATGATTACAACAGATATGATCATTTTGGATACAACGCTGCACTTTCAGTTAGATATGTTTTTTAACGACTAAAAAATAAATTAAGAGGAGGCCATGTGCCTCTTTTTTTTGTTCTTAACTGAACAATCCAAAATAAAACTATACATTTGCACCGAACGAACATTCGGTCGGTTTTGATAACAACAAACGAAAAAAGAGCTAAAATACTGAATGCCACACTTTTACTAGTTGTAAAACAAGGTATTCAAGCAACGCCCATGTCTCAAGTTGTGAAAGAATCAGGCGTTGCAGCTGGAACTATTTATCATCATTTTACAAGCAAAGAAGAAATCATCAATGAACTCTATCTTAAACTGAAAGAAGATTTTGGAAGAGCACTTAATGAAAATTTAGGCATTCATTTAACCTATCAACAAAAGTTCTTTCAAGTTTGGGCCAATTTATTTAATTATTTCTGTGACAACGAAATCGCTTTTCATTTTGCCGAACAAATAGGAAATTGTACAATGATTAAACCAGAAACCAAACTAAAAGGTGAAGTACATTATTTACCAATTTTAGAGTTTTTTCAGCATGGAATAAAACAAAAAGTACTGCGCGAAATGGAATTAAAATTGATGACAAACTTAATTTATAGAAATGTTATAACTGCCGTACAACTTACATTATCAGGAGAAATTATAATGACCAAAGAGCGTTTGGATAGCGTGATGATGTCATCGTGGGATAGTGTTGTTAGGAAATAAAAAAAATAAAAAAATAAAGGTCAAAATAAACTTTCAACAAAGGTCGGGGCGAGCCCGACCACTAAAATAAACATTTCAACATTTAAAACCTTCAACAAATAAAAAAAGGACGGGGCACATTTCGACAGGCTCAATAACCGCCCGGCCACTGCAATAAACTTTCAACTAAAATTATGAAAACAGCATTAATCACAGGCGCGTCAAGCGGAATAGGACTTGAATTGGCGAAAATTCATGCATCAAAAGGAGACAATTTAATTCTTGTAGCTCGTAGTAGTGAAAAATTAAAAAGTATCGCGGACGATTTAAAATCCAACCATAAAATTTCAGTCGAATTAATCATTAGTGATCTTTCGAAAGATGAATCTGCGAAAGAAGTTTACGTTGCTGTGACAAAAAAAAATATTCAAATTGACTATCTCATTAACAATGCAGGTTTTGGAGATTTTGCTTTTTTACATGATTCAAATTGGGACAAACAAGCCATGATGATTGACTTAAATATTAAAAGTCTTACGCACCTCACCCATTTATTTCTGCCCGAATTTATAAAAAGAAAATCTGGAAAAATATTAAACGTTGCATCAACTGCTGCATTTTTACCTTGCCCCATGATGGCTGTTTATGCTGCTACAAAACACTATGTGCTTGCTTTTAGTGAAGCCTTAGCAAACGAATTAGCAGACAAAGGAATTACAGTTACAGCGCTTTGCCCAGGAGCAACAAAATCAGGTTTTCAAGATGCTGCAGAAATGTTAGAATCAGGTTTTATGACTAACGTAAAATTTGCAACTTCAGAAAGTGTTGCACAGTATGGTTATAAATCAATGATGAGTGGAAAGCGCGTTGCAATTCCGGGATTTTTTAATAAATTTTCTGCAGGAATTATTCGTTTAACACCTCGAAGAATGGTGACAAGAATTGCAAGAAAGTTGATTGAACAGAAATAATAAATAGGCAATCAATTTGTAACAAGATTAATTACTATTTCTTTATCAGATTTCTTTGCGTATTCTCTGCGTCGTACCGCTGACTGCATCTACGGGTTCTTTGTTAGAAAATACGAACGCTCAGAATTGATTGCTTTTATTTAATACTAAGTGATCTGGCGAAATTATCACTCAACCTAATTGCTAAAGCAATTTCTGCAAAATCGCCATGAAAATTTGATTCACTTACAACATCTACAACGCTTCCACTAGCAAAAAATAATTTACTTACGTCAATTGCAATTGTCTCAGAATATTCACCTTTACGATCGAACGAAAAATCGTGAACAAATTCAACCTCTCGGTAACAATCTTCATAACCAGTATGATAAGAAAAAGCACCATCTACAACTCCATCACCTTCTATATCATATCGGCCATCAATCATCACAAAACGATACATGCTATTCATTCCCCAATAAGTATTTTGAGATGAATTTAAAGGATGGTTTACTTGAGTAAAATCAGCTGGAGTTTTTTCATTCATTTCTTTTGGAACACCAATTCCAAATCGCAAACTTGTATAGTCACCAGCTGGCACTTTTATTTGAGCCATACCCCATCCATTCAAATCACATTTTATTAATGCAATCTCTTGCGCTACTATTTCTTTTCCTTTTTTGTTGACAAAACGAATATTGGAAATGTAAAATTGTAACACTTCAATTCGTATTTTGATTCCATCCCCATTCATAAACTCTTCTAGAAATGTGTAAAAAATAGTTGAATTTGCTGTTTGAAAATTAAGATCCACAGTCGCTTTTTGATTCTCACTTTTTTTGCAACTCGTTAATATCAGAACTAGAAATAGAACGAAATAAATGTTAGATTTTTTCATTAGTTAAATTGATGACAAAGATTAATTCTTACAAATTTACTTAGTATTCAACTATTCGATGGTGACTTTTGTCACCATCGAATAGTTTTCGCTAATTGCAATTTACATAAAATGAAGCATCACTTTATCTGTTGAAGATTTACCTTCAGCGTTGGTTACTTCAAAATGCAAATAGTAAACTGAACTGATTCCAGTAGGTATTACAAAATGCTCGTGAAAATCATATGTTTTGCCAGTAATGTCGCCTTCAAATTTCAAGTCAAATTCAGGCATGTGATCGCCTGCTTCATTGCCAATATGAATATGGTAAGATTTTAATTCGCGATCATCTTCAAAACTAACTTCAATGTGAAGTTCACTTCCTATTGAGTGCTCAGAATGATTAATAGGTTCTGCAATTATGATTGTTGGGTTTTCTTTGTCTTTTTTGCAAGCAGTTAAACTTAATAAGCTTAACACGGCAGCGAATAACGCTATTTTATTTTTCATGATTTTAAAAACTATATAAAACGTCTATGAAACTTATCCGAAATAAGATTTCAACTAAAATTTATTTTCTAAAAATTGATTCTGATTCAATAAAAAGTCAGAATACTTTAACTAATTAGACGCTAAAATCAGGAGGAAGGAAAGTTTTGGAAGTAAAAGAATTTTCATTTCCACCATCAAAATTTATTTTTAATAATTCAGAAGCGGCTTCTGAGACAATTAGAATTTGATTAGATGAAAGATTGCCCAAAAACAAAAACGTTGTTAAATTAAGCTTTTGTGACTGTTGTGGTTTTTCAACTGTTGTTTTTTCAAGTTGTTTTTTAAGATGACATTTACCATGGCAATTCATTTTTGGCTTGTCTTTGTTGACACAAAATTTTTCAGTAACCTCAGCACGATTTATATAAAAATTTACAACTAATGAACTTTGCCAAATCACACCCAGCATGAAAGCAAATACTAAAAGAAGTGAAATATGACTTTTAAAATGTTTCAATGTAACAAAGGTAAACATTTCTTTAATCAACTAAAAAATGATTTTAGTCAAGAATATTTTTCGCGAATCTAAATCCTAGAGTAAACATTACTTGCGCATTTTTAAAATCTAATGAGGCATGACTTCCACCAATGGTTGGGTCGTACGCATAATAATCAACTTTGTTGCTTCGAAGTGCGAATGCCGCATCTAAATAAAATTTACCAAAAACATAACCAGCTCCACCGGTTATAAATTGAACAGGATATTGAACATTCCCTTTGTCTTGTTTAAAAGGAGAATTAAAATGAGCAAAACCTCCTCTTAAATAGTAATTGTTTTTAATTCTTAATTCAACACCAAATCGATAATTAAAAACAGAACGATAAATATTTTCAATCTGTGCATTTTCTGAAACAAACATATACGGCGCATCACTGAATTTTTTTGAAGATAATAATGCGTTAGAATAGTCAACGTATTCAACATCTACACCAACCGAACCAAATTTTTTAAGCACAATTCCCAAAGAAGCATTTGAACGAAACGGAGTTCTTACTTTATATTTATAACTACCATAAGGTACATTTGATTCATCTACATACTTTAATCCATTGTCTGTATTTGTATACATGTTTGCGCTCCAAGCATCACTTAAACTATAAAAAGTCGGCGATTGAATTGAGAGGCCAATTCTCAACCATTCTGCTGGTAAATAAATTGCACCAATTCGTGCACCAACTCCCCAACCTTTAATACTTAAATCACTTAAGTAACGTATATCTTGCAGCCATAAACTTGAATCCGAAAATGTTTCTTTGTGTTCGTATTTTTCACTGAATGTTACGCGTGTAAAATTCAACGAACCTCCAACCAATAATTTGTTTGTATAATTACCACTCATTGTTAAACTGTACTCTCCTATTCCACCTCTTCGTGTAATTGTGCGATCATGAAAAGAAGTTCCTGAAGTAAAATCTGTAAAGTATGTATTGTTGGGTCCTGGATCTATGGCATAAGTATCGTAAGCCAGGCCAGCATCAAAAGGAAATGCATCATAAATATTATCAGGACTTGTGCCGTTAGCTTGATTGATAAATGAATGTAAAATAGACGAATCCGTATCACCAGTATAATGAATTCTTTCTTCAAAACTATGAATGCGATTATACCCTAAACCCATTTGCACACCAAACCAATTACTGAATTTTTTTGGATCTAAATTATACGCTTTGATGTAAGATAAATTGTTCAGTTTAATTGCCAGTCCTTGATCTTTTGTATTTGTACCATTAAAAGAACTAGTTGTATTAGGATTTTCTAAACCTGTTGTAAAAGAGAAATTATGTTTTTTAAATCTGCCCAAACCTGCAGGATTACTTGCTGCAAAAGAATAATCTCCACCAACTGCACCAAAGGCTCCAGCTGTTGAAACATTTCGTGATGAGCCGCCAAAATAAGTTAGTGAATAACGCAGAGCATCATCTTCATTTTGTGTAAATGCTGGTGCGAAACTCGCAACACTTATTACAGTTACGATTAACTTTTTCATACTTTATCTTCTTGAAGTAGAAGTTGTGCCAGAACCACCAGTTGAAGAAGAACCGCTACTAGACGAACCCGAACTACTTGATGTTGTTGAGCGATGACTAGTTGTAGAATTTGAACTCGAATTATTTGAAGAGGAATTTGAATTGCTTGAGCTATTTGTATTTGTATATCCATTACTTCTACTTGTTGATGTAGATGAATTTTCTGAAGAGCTCGAACTTGTATTTGTTGTACTTGTAGTATTTGTATAACGTTCATAAGTCCCTGAAGTATTTCCACAATTTGTTGGCTGTGCATTTGTGCCACTATTAGTTCCTGGGCCATTTCCTGTTCTTGTTATTCCTTGCGTGTTTGATGAAATTGCAAATTGATTTGGCGCAGGAACATTGGATGTTATAATTTTTGTTGTTGAAGAATTTGTGATAGTTTGATTTGTGGAAACAGTAGAATTAGGAGTTGAACTTATTGTGTTATTTGTATTTAAAGTTGAGCCATAAGAATTAGTTGTATTTTCATTTTTTATAGTTGAAAAATTTGGTGTAGTTGAAATAGGTTGTGATATAATAACAGCATCATCACTTCCCATATCGGGATTTGTTGCAACACCCTTTATTGTATGTGCGTATGTAGTTGTGTTTGATGATTCGGTTGAAACCGAACCTCTGTGACCAAAATAATGATTATCACTTGTATTGTTATCATTGCCATTGAACCACGACCCGCCATTATTGTTATTATTGTTATTATTGTTATTATTATTTAAGTTGTAGTTATATGGATAATAACCATAATAATAAGAGTAGAGATAATCAGAACCATACAATGAATAACCATAAGGATTATAACCCCAATCTGTATAACCCCAGTTTGAAGAAAAACCAGTGTAATAGCCACACGAATTCCAAGGTCCTAAATAGCTATAGTTATTACATGGACAATTGTAGTTTATCAAATTGCCATTATAATAATTTGATTGATGAATCGGTCGATTATTGAATACATCATAATAAAATGTACCATTAGAATGATTCCTCATATAACCAAAATCGCAGTCGCAATCATAATCGCGTTGATTGCTTACCGATGAATAATTATCATTCGCACCATACAAATTTTGTTTTACTGGCTTGTTATTTTCCAACACAACTTGATTTCCTTTTTCACCATCCTTGATAAAATCTTGATAACCGTCTGAAGCTGTTTCGACACTTGAAGGAGTTGCTTCATCATAAACATCATCATATACTTCCTGTGATGTCATACATGAAAACATCATGAGTAAAATTGAACTGAGGTAGACTATTCTTTTCATAAGGCTACAGTTTTGGAAAGGCTAAACTTATTTATACCTTTGTTTATCTTAACAAGAATTTAACAAAAATCGTACCAAAAAATGGCTGAAAAAATCACCACCCGTGCAAAAGACTACTCACAGTGGTACTTAGATGTTATTAAAATTGCCGACTTAGCAGAACATTCAGACGTAAAAGGTTGTATGATAATTAAACCGTATGGTTATGCAATTTGGGAAAAAATGAAAGACGTTTTGGATAAAAAATTCAAAGAAACAGGACATTCAAATGCCTACTTTCCTCTTTTTATTCCAAAATCTTATTTAAGCAAAGAAGCAAGCCATGTTGAAGGTTTTGCAAAAGAATGCGCTGTTGTTACGCATTATAGATTAAAAATGGGCGCAAATGGCGAAGGATTAATTGTTGACCCAGAAGCAAAACTTACAGAAGAATTAATTGTGCGCCCAACATCAGAGACAATAATTTGGAGCAGTTATAAAAAATGGATTCAATCATATCGCGATTTGCCTTTACTAATTAATCAATGGGCCAATGTTGTAAGATGGGAAATGCGTACACGTTTGTTTTTAAGAACCACAGAATTTCTTTGGCAAGAAGGTCACACAGCTCATGCAACAAAAAACGAAGCGATAGAAGAGACTGAAAGAATGCTGGATGTATATGCAGATTTTGCTGAACATTACATGGCAATGCCTGTTATTAAAGGTTTAAAATCAGAAAGCGAACGTTTTGCAGGAGCAGATGAAACATATTGCATAGAAGCTATGATGCAAGATGGTAAAGCTCTTCAGGCAGGAACATCACATTTTTTAGGTCAAAATTTTGCCAAAGCATTTGATGTAAAATTTGCTGATAAAGAAGGAAAACAAGATTTTGTTTGGGCTACTTCTTGGGGTGTATCTACTCGTTTAATGGGTGCTTTGATTATGACGCACTCGGATGATTTAGGATTAGTGATTCCTCCAAAATTAGCACCAATTCATGTGGCTGTTGTTCCTATTTTTAATAATGCAGAACAACTTGAACTAATAAAATCTAAACTAAATCCAATCCTTGCAGATTTAAGAGATTCAGGTTTAACAATAAAATTTGATGACGACGATCAAAAACGTCCAGGATGGAAATTTGCTGAATACGAAGCAAAAGGTGTTCCTATAAGATTAGCAATTGGTGCAAGAGATTTAGAAGCGAATCAAATTGAAATTGCACGAAGAGATACACAAGAGAAAAAAACTGTGCCATTAGATGGTTTAGTTAATTACATCACTAATTTGTTAAACGAAATTCAAACAAATCTTTTCGACAAAGCATTAAAGATGCGTGAAGGTGGAATGAAAAAAGTAGATTCTTACGATGAATTCAAAAAACGAATTGAAACAGAAAGTGGATTTTATTTAGTTCATTGGGATGGAACAAAAGAAACAGAAGAAAAAATTAAGAACGAAACCAAAGCAACTATTCGCTGCATTCCTTTAAATTCAGATAAAGAAGAAGGAAAATGTATGGTAACCGGTAAGCCATCTTTACAACGAGTTGTGATAGCTAAAGCATATTAAATATGGTAGATAATTCAGATAAAAAATACTTAATTGATTTGCTCAAAAGTAAATCGGTATTGAAACAAGAAATTTATACTAATACAATTCATTGGTTCAACATTTTTAAAGAAGAACTAAAAAGTTGTTTGGCAATTTTAACTAAAGAAATTAATGACCCTCGCGTCCGATTAAGATATATTGATCGAGGAGATGCAGAAGCTCATTTGTATATTGGTAGTGATGTTTTAATTTTCTCCATGCACACCAACGTTTTTAAATTTTCCGACAATGATTTTGCAACCAAAACATCTTATGTTAGGTCGAATCCCGATAATGCTTTTTGTGGAGTTATTCATATCTATGATTTTTTGGCCGACTCTTATGAGTTTAACCGTCCTAATGATTTAGGTTATTTAATTGGTCGAATTTTCATTAACAGTGAAAATCATTTTCAATTAGAAGGAAAGGGCAAAATTGGAATGTTGTATCGAGATTTTATGCATCAAATCTTAACGAAAGAAATTGTTCAAGATATAATATTAAGAGTTTCAATTTACGCAATCGAATTCGATCTTTTAACTCCACCTTACGACACGATTAAGGAGGTGAGCGTCTATGAATTACAAACGTTAAGCAATAGCTCAATGTTAAAAACCGGGAAAAGATTAGGGTTTAAATTCAAGTCGAGTAACGATTTCACTGCTTAAAAAAAGTTCAATTTCGTATTGTCATTAAATTTTAATCTCATATATTTGCACTCCAATTCAGCAAAAGTGTTGAATATGGCCCGTTCGTCTAGGGGTTAGGACGCCAGGTTTTCATCCTGGAAACAGGGGTTCGATTCCACTACGGGCTACAATAAAAAGTGTGAGTGTGCAGTGTGATAGCGAGACACTTGAAAAAGATTAAAAAAAATTAAAAAGAGAGTAAACAAATAGATTATGGCAAATCATAAATCGTCAATTAAAAGAATTCGTTCGAACAATGCTAAGAATTTGATTAACAAATATCAGCATAAAACAACCCGTAACGCTGTAAAAGCTTTGCGTGATTCAACGGATAAAAAAGAAGCAACTGCTGCACTTCCAAAAGTGACACAAATGCTTGATAAATTGGCAAAACGCAATATTATTCACAAAAATAAAGCGTCAAATTTAAAATCAAGCCTTGCTAAAAAAGTAAACGCACTTTAGGCAATTCTAATTGATAAAAGAGACTAAGGTCTTTTCTCGTTTCATCGGGAGAAGGCCTTTTTTTGGTTTATAGAACTTATGGATGTTAAGATCGAATCTTCGTGGAAATCACAGTTAAAAGACGAGTTTGAAAAACCTTACTTTAGTTTACTCATCAATAAAGTAAATGTAGCTTTCCAAACATCAGACGTTTGTCCAAAAGAATCAAACATCTTCAATGCTTTTGATAAATGTCCTTTTGACGAAGTGAACGTTGTTATTATTGGCCAAGACCCCTATCCTACTCCTGGGCATGCACATGGTCTTTGTTTTTCAGTTCAATCTGATGTTCGTCCTTTTCCAAAATCATTGACAAATATTTTTAAAGAAATTCAAACCGATTTAAAACTTCCTTTTCCTGAAAACGGAAATTTAGAAAGATGGGCGACGCAAGGTGTTTTTTTATTGAACGCTGTTCTAACCGTTAACGCTCACGAATCCAACTCTCATTCAAAATTTGGTTGGGAAAAATTTACGGATGCAGTCATTCGTCAAATTTCATCACAGAAAAAAGGGATTGTGTTTTTATTATGGGGCGCCTTTGCACAGAAGAAAATGGAATTGATTGATTTAAAAAAACATACCGTTTTGTGTTCGGTTCATCCATCGCCATTATCAGCATATCGCGGATTTTTTGGGTGCAAACACTTTAGTAAGACAAATGAAATACTAATTTCGCAGAACCAAAAACCTATCAACTGGTAATTCTATCCATGAGTACTTATCAAAATGATCTTATTCTTCGAACCATAAAAGGGGAGAAAACAGAACGTTATCCGGTTTGGGTGATGCGTCAGGCTGGTCGCATTCTTCCTGAATACCGTGCAGTTAGAGCAGGGTTAAAAGATTTTAAGGAGTTAGTAGAAACTCCTGAACGTGCCGCAGAAGTGACAATTCAGCCTGTTAAACTTTTAGGCGTTGACGCGGCCATTATTTTTTCAGATATTTTAGTTGTGCCAGAAGCAATGGGATTAACCTATCAAATGGTTGAAAACAAAGGACCATGGTTTGAAAAAACAATCAAAAGTGAAAATGACTTAAATTTGATTTCAGATTCGTTTGATATAAATGACCGCTTGGGTTATGTTGCAGAAGCAATCAGCATTACCAAAAAAGAATTAAATGGTAAAGTTCCGATTATTGGTTTTGCTGGAGCTCCGTGGACCATTCTTTGTTATATGATTGAAGGAGAAGGTTCAAAAACTTTTTCAAAAGCAAAAAAAATAATTTATACTAATCCGGCGCTTGCACATGTTATTTTAGAACGAATCACAAAGGTAACAATCGCCTATTTAAAAATGCAGATTAAGGCTGGAGCAGAAATTGTACAACTATTCGATTCATGGGCAGGAGTGCTTGGCCCAGTTGAGTATTCGGAGTTTGGAACGAAATATGTAAAACAAGTTTGTGAAGCCATAACCGAAGTTCCGGTAACCGTTTTTGCTAAAGGTGCGTATTATGCTCGACACGAATTAGCAAAACTAAGTTGTCAAACAATAGGATTGGATTGGAACATGAATATTGAAGAAAGTCGCAAAATAATAGGAACGGATAAAACTTTACAAGGAAATCTTGACCCGTGCGTATTGTATGCTGACTTCAAAACAATAGAAACAAAAACAAAAAACTTGCTAAAATCTTTTGGTAATCAAAGGCATATAGCTAATTTAGGCCACGGAGTTTATCCAGACACTGACCCTGAAAAAGTAAAATGCTTTATTGAAACAGTAAAAGGATACGCAACTAATTAAAAAACACGATCATGAAAAAAACAGGAATTTTACTTTTAACACTGGGCTTAGGACTTACTTTGAATGCTCAGGATATGGACAACTTGGTTGAAAACCCAGGTTTTGAACAAATGGAGGGGAAAATTAAAAAAGGTGGCTGCATTGCAGTTGCAATTGGCTGGATGTCTCCAACACTTGCAGCAGCGGATTTGTTTTCGGATAAAATAAAAGAAGGTTTTGGAACTCCATTAAACTCTATTGGAACAGAAGCTCCAATGGAAGGTGTTAACTATGCAGGCATCCGTACATTTAGTTATGGTGGTAAAGAACCAAGAAATTACATCTCTGCAAAACTAAAAGTGCCTTTGACAAAAGATGCTAAATATTGCGTGACTTTTTATATAAGTTTAGCTGAAGGTTCAAAATATGCATCGAATAATGTTGGAATGAACTTTTCTAAAAAACAATACAACATAGATGAGAACAAGAGTATCATAACACCAACACACATAATGCACAAAGACAATCCAGTGTTTAATGCTTATTTTGGATGGGATGAGATTTGTGGTGTTTACACAGCTGAGGGTGGCGAGAAGTTTATCACCATCGGCAATTTTTTCTCGGATGCAGAAACTAAAAGTGAGCGTTTAAAAGGATTAAAAGAATTCACAGGAACAACAGTTGTAAGCTCATATTATTTCGTTGACAATATTTCTGTAAAACGTATTGATGATGAATCAGAATGTAAATGTAAACAAGACGAAAACGAAATTATTACAAAAGTTATTTATGAAGTAGCTCCTGTAAACGCAGCAGATATGAAAGATAATCTTGTTATGGAATATAGCATGGTTTATTTCGGTTATGGTACTGCTGATCTTACAGATGGTGCAACTGGACATCTTGAAAACATTGTAACTGTTATGACAAGAAATACAACATGCAAAGTAAAATTAACCGCGCATGTTGATTCAGATGAAGCAGACGACTCAGATATTACTGATTTGGATGTGGCACGTGCTGAAGCTATCAAAGCATTTTTAATGGAAAAAGGAATTGATGGTGCAAGAGTTATTATTGAAGCAAAAGCTGATTCTGTTCCTGCTGATAATTCAGCTACAGAACTTGGACAAGCAAAAAATAGAAGAGTTGGTTTTACATTTATTCCATAAGTAGAAATTAATAAAGTCATTTAAAAAGGGAGAGGTTTAATCTCCCTTTTTTTGTGCATATTTGTTTACTAAGAAAACATTATGATTGTAAAAGGAGATAAGAAAACCATCAACGCTTGGACTTTTTACGATTGGGCAAATTCGGTTTATCCGCTTGTTGTAACAACAGCAATTTTTCCCATTTTTTACGAAACCAGAACAGGCGCAATTGGTACCGGCCCTAATCACGACATGGTTAGTTTTTTTGGAATGGACATTAAAAATACGGTCTTGTATTCTTTTGTAGTTGCTTGTTCCTTTTTAGTTGTTTGCGCGCTATCTCCTATATTATCCGGCATTGCCGATTATGCAGGAAGTAAAAAAAGATTTCTTCAATTTTTCTGTTACCTAGGAGCACTTTCGTGTGCATCACTTTATTTTTTTGATGAAGTAAATGCGTTAGAATTAAGTATGCTTTCCGTTTTTTTTGCAAGTATCGGTTTCTGGAATAGCCTTGTTTTTTACAATGCTTATTTACCAGAAATTGCAGAACCAAAAGATCACGATAAAATAAGTGCGCGTGGTTTTTCAATGGGATACATTGGCTCAACAATTCTACTTATAACTTGTTTGGTTTTACTCAATGCATTTAAAACATTTGATGAACCTATCATTGACGGTAAAGATTGTTTTCTTTTAACTGCACTTTGGTGGATTGGCTTCAGTCAACTTACATATCGACGTTTACCTAATCCTAACTCAGGAAATAAAATTACAAGAAAAGTAATGGGCAATGGTTTACGCGAATTAAAAAAAGTAGGACGTTTTATTTTAACTACAGTGCGATTAAAAAGATATTTAATTGCATTTTTTCTTTTCAGTATGGGCGTTCAAACGCTCTTACTCATGGCAACGCTCTTCGCAAAAAAAGAAGTTTTTAAAGGAGGTGATTCATCGGGATTAATTGTAGCGGTTTTGATAATTCAAATCATTGCGGTATTAGGTGCTTTTGTTTTTAGCAGATTATCATCTAAAATAGGAAATTTAAGAACATTAGGAGCCGCACTTTTTCTTTGGGTATTTTGTTGTAGCTATGCCTATTTTTTTGTTTACGAAGCAATTCATTTTTATATACTAGCAGGCATAGTAGGCTTTGTAATGGGAGGTACACAAGCTTTGTCACGCTCCACATATTCTAAATTTTTACCTGAGACCGAAGACACTGCATCTTTCTTTAGTTTTTACGACATCACCGAAAAATTTGGTATCGTTATAGGTATGGTCATTTTTGGAGTCGTTGAAGCCTATTCAGGTGATATGAGAATGTCAGTGCTTGCGTTGGTTGCCTTTTTTGCTGTTGGATTTGTTGCTTTGCTTTTTGTACCAAAAGAGGAAAAAGGAATTGAACCGAAAAATTAATTTTCTTTCAACAATAGTTCAATATCCTCTATAGCTCTTTCCATTTCTAGCTCTACTGTTCCATTATAAATTCCTCTTAAATGTTGATTTTTAATGATAAATACCGTTAGGATAATCTGCAGTTGCATGAGAGTAACCATGATAAATATCCAAATCAGCGTTTGTCACAGCAACACCATTTTCCTTTGGGCCATAAACTGGAAAACCATCTAGTAAAAATCCAATCAATGCTTCAGCACCTAACAATGAAGTTAAATAAGCCGCCTCAAGATAATAATGATATCCTCCTTGTTGTTGCGGATGACCATTGTATTGATCAAACGAATTTATTTCATTGGTCAAATCATCGCCGGGCGCAGCATAATGATTAAAAATTGCGACACCATTTAGCACTACACCCATTGGCTCCCTTGGCGTACAAGCATGCGCAGAATTAACGACAGGATTCATAGGAATTATAAATGTATAATTTTGAATGGCCATTTTATTTGGATTTTGATTGAATGATGTATTAGATCCATTATAAGTTTCACACAAATCATCCGACTATTCTGTTCCTGAATAATATGGGCTTTTATGATCCGGAATTCCAGGTGTTTCAATAACTACAAAATCACCATCTTGATAGACTTTATCGACATTATAAAATTTTTGAAATACATCCGGAAGGTCTTTATCAATCTTCGCTTTATCTTTTTTACAGGCAGGAAGAATAATCAACGCGCCAACAATTACAATTAGAAATTTCATTCACAAAAGTTTTAGTTCACCCTTTAACTTTAGTTTTATGAAAAGGTTTAATCCTTCCAAATTAACCACAAATCTGAAACAGAAGAGCTAATAATAAAACTTTGATAATACTCTGAATCACTGACGTCGTTTCCATACCTTAAAGTTTTAGTTTCTGCTGATTTGTGAACTCTTTCAGAGACACTAAGCTCTTTGCCTTCTTCGGCGAATGAACGTATAACCAACTACGAGCAAAAAAGCAAAACCTGTGCCATAATAAAAATAGCGATGCGTAAACATCAGTTTGATGTAGTATGGAATAAGCCTATAACTGAAAGGTTCTGCAGCCGATGTTGATTTCCAAAAATCGACATTGTAATAAGGAAGTGGTTCTAATTTTTGATTGGTGAGAGAATGCGTTTCAAAACTTGCAACACCATTTTTTACATTCACGATTAAAACAGCATCTCGCAATAATGCACGAATTGCCGTTGCGATATAAGTGATTTTATTTTGTTCATCTTGAAAATAAAAAAAAGAAGCGGGTGCAGCTCCAAGTGAGCCAGCAAACCAATACAGATTAGAATTTGCAGCAATTATTTTTGCAACAGGCAGAACTTCATCTTTATAATTTGTTATAGTAATACTTTGTGTATTATCAGAAAATAATCCTTCTAATTCTGAATATGATTCTTTCCAAATTGTTCTATGACCATAAACAAATACATTTTTAAAATCACCTTTCTCACACATGATTGAAACATCGTTCAACATTTTTAGTTGTTCATCTTTCATGTCACCATTGTTCATTTCAGTATCTAAAATGATGTGCAAATCTTTGCCAAGTTGAAATTTAAAAAAAGTAGTTCCGTAATTTATTTGATAAAAATTATCCGTCAAATCATGATTACCAACTGCATTAAAAAGTGGTATTTCTAACTCTTGAAATAAACTTGTTTCATACTTGGGGGCATCATTTTTAATGTCCATAAACAAATCACCCAAACTAATAAGCATACAAGCATCTGATTCGTTTATCCAATCCAAATTTGCCAACAAGGTATTTGCTGGATAGCCGGATTTGTTAGTTCCATCTCCATAAAAATGACCACTTATTATGAACGAATAATTTCCACTTGAATCTATTTTTACTTCTTTTTGATTGAATGTAGAAACTTGCTGAGCAACTGAATCAAAGCTGCTACAAAAATTTAAAATGAATATGGAAACTAAAAATCTCATATTGATTTTTTCTCTACTTCTTTTGCAATGTTGTTTGAAGTTGTTTTGTATAAAACGTAAAGTGATTCGCCAGGAAGATAAGTTTCGAGGTCTACTTTAAAAGCTACGGGAGAATCATTTAGTGTTCCTCCATAAGTTCTGAATTCTGACGCATTGTTGAGTATTGCAATAGACTGCGTTGCAGAAAAGGCAGATGACCAAGCTGTAAAATTGGAAACGTGATCTAAATCCGCAACGACATTATATCCTGAAATAGTTGAGTTAACAACATCGAAATCTGTTCCGAAACCATTTACAAAGACATTACCTTTTTTAGCGGTGAGGTTGTTTATCCGAACAAATGATTGATCAAACATACCAAGCGAATTCATTGAACCGCTAGCACAATTGTTAATAATCACTTCACTGAATCGAATATCCAGAAAATTTGTTTTGATATCTACAAAAGAACAATTTTTAAACTTTAGTTGGCT
>Ga0105048_10001745_pt1 | contig 35069 bp, 31 predicted proteins | sample MAT05_FD_78382 | JGI IMG/M metagenome (GOLD analysis project Ga0105048, IMG submission 78382) | Freshwater microbial communities from Lake Fryxell liftoff mats and glacier meltwater in Antarctica - MAT-05 | ecosystem: Environmental > Aquatic > Freshwater > Ice > Liftoff microbial mat | place... | reverse complement strand
CTCCGCGCCTCTGCGTCTCCGCGTGCCTTCCCTCAATTCATATCCCCCATCACCCCTCCGCGCCTCTGCGTCTCCGCGTGCCTTCCCTCAATTCATATCCCCCATCACCTCTCCGCGTGCCTTCCTCAATTCATATCCCCCATCACCCCTCTGCGCCTCTGCGTCTCCGCGTGCCTCCCCTCAATTCACATCACCCATCACCCCTCCGCGCCTCTGCGTCTCCGCGTGCCTTCCCTCAATTCACATCACCCATCACCCCTCCGCGCCTCTTCCTCTCCGCGTGCCTTCCCTACTTCCCTTCAACCAACCTCACCCCAACAATTTTCAACTGCTCATTATCCACTTCCCCTGGTGCATCCATCATCATATCTCGTCCATTATTATTTTTAGGGAAAGGAATAACATCACGAATTGTTTCTCCTCCAACCATTAGCATTACCCATCTATCGAAACCAAATGCGCAGCCACCATGTGGAGGTGCCCCGTATTTAAATGCATTAACCATAAAGCCAAAGCGTTTATCTTTTTCTTCTTCACTAAATCCTAGTATTCTAAATATTTTTTCTTGTAATTCTTTATTGTGAATACGAATACTGCCGCTAAGTATTTCATTTCCGTTCATTACTAAGTCATAACTTTGAGCGCGCACGCGCAACGGATCGCTATCCATATATTGAAAATCATCGGGATGAGGCGAACAAAAAGGGTGATGCGCAAATATTGGCTCACCTGTAATTTCATCAGGCTCAAACAATGGCATGTCGACAACCCAGAAAACGCTCCAAGAATCTTTGGCAATCCAATTTTTACGTTTTGCCATTTCTAAGCGCAATTCACCTAATACCTTTCGCGTTTTCTTTTCCTTGTCTGCTGCAATTAAAATTAAATCCCCCTTTTGGGCATTTAATTTATCGCCAATAGCTACAAGTTGTTCTTGCGAATAAAATTTATCGATAGACGATTTAATGGTGCCATCCTGATTAAATTTAATATAAATTAATCCGCCGATTCCGCGATGTGGAGCCTTTACAAATTCAGTTAATTCATCAATTTGTTTCCGTGAATATTCACTGCATCCTTTAGCATTAATTCCGGCAATTAATCCATTGCTACTTATGATATTATTAAACACAGAAAATTCGGTGCCACCAACAACATCATTCAAATCAATTATTTTGCAATCGAAGCGTAAATCAGGCTTGTCGCTACCATAAAATTGAATAGCTTCTTTATAAGGCAATCGTTGGAAATCAGGTAAGTCGATATTTTTTGTTTGTTTGAAAACATGCTTTGTCATACCTTCAAACATATGCCAAACATCTTCCTGACGAACAAAACTCATTTCACAATCTATTTGTGTAAATTCAGGCTGACGATCACCACGTAAATCTTCATCGCGGAAGCATTTAGCAATTTGGTAGTATCTATCCATTCCACTAACCATCAATAATTGTTTTAATATTTGAGGCGATTGTGGTAATGCATAAAATAATCCTGGTTGCAATCTTGACGGCACTAAAAAATCTCTTGCTCCTTCTGGAGTTGATTTAATCAAATTAGGCGTTTCAACTTCAACAAATCCTTCGTTATCTAAATAAGAACGCACAGCTTTTAACATTTCAGCGCGCAACATCAAACGCTTTTGCATTTGTGGACGACGTAAATCGAGGTAACGATATTTCATGCGCAATTCTTCACCTCCATCGGTATCGTCATCCATTGTAAAAGGAGGCAGTTCAGCTGCATTTAATATCGAGAGTTCATTTACAATAATCTCGATATCGCCGGTAGGCATATTTGCATTTTTATTGGAGCGTTCTGCAACAACCCCTGAAGCAAGAATTACAAACTCGCGTCCTAATTTACGGGCATCCTCGCACAATGCAGCATTCGATTCCATATTAAAAACCAGCTGGGTAACGCCATATCGGTCGCGGAGGTCAACGAAAATCATTCCACCTTGGTCGCGGTTTTTATTTACCCAACCTGTTAGATTTACTGTTTTACCAATATCCGTTGTTCTTAACTCACCACAATGGTGTGTTCTATAAAATGTTGAACTGTGCATCAAAAATAAATTGAAACGTAAAGTTATTAATTAGCCGCCATCTAAACGAAAACTAGCCCTATCTTTGGTCGAAATGTTAGCGATTAAACCCTAAATTGCCACTTTATCCAAATTTGAATGCTTATGCAATGCGAAAACTGCGGGAACAACCACTTTTCAATAACACCATTTTATTATAATTGGAACAACAAGGAGTTTTTGCTGAAAAAATGTAAAAAATGCACCCTCATTGCATTAGATCCGCAACCTACAGCTGAAGAATTAGTCCTTTTATACAGCGATGATTATTTTGATACGGGACAACATGGTCTCAACAGAATTGCTCAAACTTATGAAGAGAGCAAAGATTTACTTTCGTTGGAAATGCGGATTGCAGCCATACAGCGCAATATCTTAGATTTTAAACCCGACACAAAAAATATTTTCGAAATCGGCTTTGCAATGGGTCATATACTAGCGGCAGCAAAAACTTTGCATATTGAGGTTTCAGGAATTGAGTTTTCGGAAACTGCCGTTCTAAAAGCCAAAACCAAATTTGATATAGATGCCATTTGGGGCAATTTTGAAGACTTGGATACGACTCCTTATTTAAACAAATGGGATTGCATTTATGGCGGTGATGTATTTGAACATTTTGCTCATCCCGAAAAGGTTTGTAAAAACATGTACAATATGCTGGCAAAAGGTGGAATTGCAGTAGTTGCCGTACCATCTACGTTTAATTTATTTTCTACAAAGTTTGCCATTTTGTTTTATAAAATAACGGGGAAACGGAAAAAATTCTACGATAACCCTTATCACCTGTATGAATATACCCCACGAACAATTAAAAGTTTATTTGAAAAATATTTCACTGATGTGCAGGTAGTGAATAGAATTAAAAAGCCATCTGAATTAAATATGAAAACTGGTGGAATTGAATATACAATTAAAAAAGTTATACATTATTTTAATTACCCTTTCACCAAATTATTTAACCGAAATGGCGACAGATTATTAGTTATAGCTAAGAAACAATAACAAAATTATTTATTGATAACAATTGTTTTATTAAATATTTTTTCGTCAGATACAATATTTATAAAGCATAAGCCACTGCTCTTCGCAAAAACAACTTCAGGAATTTGGTAATTAAATAAATCGTTAACGGGAGTAAACTTTTCAACAAAAATAAGGTTGCCAATAATGTCAGTTATTGTAATAACGGCTTCGTTACCAGCCATATTGTTTAGTGCTACTTGCAGTGGACCGCTTGTTGGGTTTGGATATACTTTTATTTCACCTTCTCCATTAAAGCGCTCAATTGGAACTGTAATTGTATAGCAAATTTCCAATTTTGGATGATGTGTTGCATCAGGTTCATCGCTTGAAGCAAAAACACGGCGGCGATAATAAGATTCCGTTTCAAGCCTAAGTTCGAATCCATGACTATTTAATGGGTCAACTATCATATCACTAACTAAATCTGTTACATCTATATTTAAAACATCTTCATATTCAGCTGCTGATTCAGGAATACTAACTTGATTAACAGTTGTAACTGATGGTGGAGAAATCCATGTGACTAAATTTTCTTCCCAAGAAGTAATTACTCTTCTTAATAAGGTAATGTTGGAACCTGATAAGGAGCTATTTGTTTGTGATGATGCAGAATCATTGGCATATAAACTTAAATAAGCATAACAAATTTCGGCATCTATTGGAATTTGACTTAAATCGAATTGAAGATAAGACCTTTCTGCGCCTGCATCGCCAAACCATGTCCAAGCCATGGCACGTAATTCAGCATGGTCTCCAAAATTGACATTTGATTCAATACTCCAAATTTTGGCATCTTTTCCATCTTCGATACCAGGCTGCAAGGTTAAAATTGTTTGGGAGAAGCAATTTGAAAATATTAAACTAAAAAAAAATATTAAAATATATTTCATGATGGGTTCTATTTATTATTTGTTAAAATCTACCAGCCAATTGCAACATCATCACCCCTTTTATCTGCCGCACCTTCCATTTTTCCACTTGGATAAATTAAAATTGCATCAACTCTTCCAATAGCTTCGCGACCACTAATTTTATAACCCTTGCTTTCTAATTGCTTGGTTAATGAACCATCAAGCTCATCTTCAATTTTTATTTCATCAGGCAACCATTGATGATGAAATCGCGGCGCGTCAACACTTTCCTGCATAGTCATTTCATATTCAATTACATTTATAATATTTTGAAATACAGATGTAATAATTGTTGAGCCGCCAGGTGTTCCAACAACCATAAACAGTTTCCCATCTTTTACTACAATAGTTGGTGTCATACTGCTCAGCATACGTTTTCCTGGTTCAATAGCATTTATTTCACCTCCAACCAAACCATATAAATTTGGCTCACCAGGTTTTGCGCTAAAATCATCCATTTCATTATTCAAAATAAATCCACAACCAGCAACAATTATTCTTGAACCATAGCTGTCGTTTAATGTAGTTGTAACAGCAACAGCATTTCCATATTTATCTACAATACTAAAATGAGTTGTTTCCTCACTTTCATATCCCAAAAATGTACCTGCTTTAATTTTTGCAGATGATGTTATTGTTGAAGAATCAACACCAAACATTCGCTGCGCTGCGTATTGCTTATCAATTAATTCATTAATCGGAATCCTCGCAAAATCTGGATCACCAAGCCAAGTTGCTCTGTCGGCATAAACCCTGCGTTCAGCTTCCACCATTATGCTAACAGCATTTAAGGATTGAAAGCCCCATTTTTTTAACGGATAATTTTCGACCATATTTAATAATTGCAATAATGCAATTCCCCCGCTTGATGGTGGAGGCATGCTGATAATTTCATAATTTTTATAATTGCCTTTAACTGGAGTACGCCAAACGGCATTGTAATTTTGTAAATCTGCTGCAGTAATAATACCGTTATGATTTTTCATTTCGGTAACAATTTTCGCTGCAACTTCACCACTATAAAATCCATCACGACCATTATCGCGTACGGCAATTAATGTTGTTGCCAAATCACTTTGTATTAGTGTATCGCCGGCACTCCACTTTGCCTTAATAAAATAAGTTTTACCCTTATTTAATTTTTTTAGTTCATTTTGCAATTCTGTTAAATCACTTGCTTGTTTTGCCGTAATTGGAAACCCTTTTTGCGCTAAATCAATAGCTGGCTGCACTAACAATTTCCAATCAATACTGCCATATTTTTGATGCGCTTGCCACATGCCTTCCACACTTCCCGGAATGCCTGAAGCCAAATGTGAAGTTTCAATAACTTTGCGATTCACCTCATTAGTAGTTGGATTTAAAAACATATCTCTACTAGCCCGTTCAGGCGCTTTTTCGCGGAAGTCGAGTGTATTGCTGCTTCCATCTTGCATGCGCACAACCATAAATCCACCGCCGCCAATATTTCCAGCATTAGGATAGGCCACAGCTAAAGCAAATTGCACCGCAATAGCAGCATCAATGGCATTTCCGCCACTTCTTAATATGGCAATTCCCACTTGCGAGGCCTCTGGATGAGCACTTACCACCATTGCTGAATCAGCCAGCACACCGTGATTGCTATCAGAAAAGTAATCACCTGGAGTAGATATTGGTGTTGATGCATTTTGATTGACTGATGGCTTGCAGCTAAGCAGCCATATTAATGCTATGAAAGTTATACGCATGAGGTAAAGATAACAAACTACCAAAAATGAACACAACGACTTAACGCGTTTGAACGAAAAAGTATACATTTGAAGCATAATGCCAGAAGCAGTAAACTATATCGTTTTCTCTATACCAGTCTTTTTCCTTTTAATCGGAATTGAAATTTTAATAGACAAATCTAAAAAAACGGGACATTACCGATTAAACGATGCTATCTCAAACATTAATGCTGGAATTACAGAGCAAGTAACAGGTGCTTTTTTAAAAGTATTTGTGGTTGGAATTTATATATGGTTGTTTGATAATTATAAATTAACAGAAATAAATGCCACACCACTCACTTGGGTTTTGCTTTTTGTTGGCGTCGATTTTTTCTATTATTGGTTCCACCGACTTGCACACGAAATTAATGTTTTATGGGGAGGCCATGTGGTGCACCATCAAAGTGAAGATTATAATTTAAGTGTAGCGCTTAGGCAAGGTGCCTTTCAGAAATTCGGGTCGTTTTTGTTTTATTTGCCGCTTGCACTATTAGGATTTAATCCTATAATGTTTATTGTTGTAAGTCAAATTCAAACATTATATCAATTTTGGATACATACCAAAACAATCAATTTATTACCAGCACCTATTGAATTTGTATTTAATACGCCTTCGCATCATCGTGTACATCATGGTCGCAATCCAAAATATATCGATAAAAACCATGGCGGCACTTTAATTATTTGGGATAGATTATTTGGCTCCTTTCAAAGAGAAGAAGAAGCAGTTGTTTATGGTATAACCAAGCCGCTTCGCACGTGGAATCCATTGCGTGTGCAATTAGATTTTTGGAAAGATTTATGGATAGACTTGTCTAAAACCAATAAGTTTTCCGATAAACTTAAGTTGCTGTTTTTACCTCCTGGGTGGTTCCCTAATGAATTAGGTGGACCACAAATTCCTCCTGCAATAACTCCAGAACACAATCAAAAATTTAATACTACAATTCCATTGCGATTGAATTACTATATTTTTGTTCAATTTGTAATTATTTTAGGAATTACCTCATACTTTTTATTCTCGTTCGACAAATTTGATTTAATCAGCGGGATTATATTTATGATAGTGATTTTATATTCAGTAACCGCTATTGGCATGCTGTTGGAAGCTAATCGCAAAGCGTATCTTGTAGAGTTAGGGCGCTTTGTGGTGACAGGTGGCTTTTACTTGTTTCTAGTAAATAATGGACTAATAAATGATGAAAACGGCATAGGCCTTGTTGCCCTATTTGCATATAGCATACTTTCTCTTTTAATTTTTATCCCTATGCGAAAAACCTTCGCAGTATGAAAACTATTTTCAAATCAATCTACCTGTTTTTGCTTATTGCAATAGTGCATTTAGTTGCCATTTTAATTGGCCAAACAGCGCTTACTCTATTTTCGAAAGTTTTATTGGTGCCAACATTAATATTCCATGTTTTGGTAGTACATAAAAATCATTTGCGCTTGGTTATGATGGTTGTAATTTCGCTAATTTTTTGCTGGGCTGGCGACATATTATTACTTTATGCCTCAACAAATGAAGTGTTTTTCTTGCTAGGGCTTACCGCCTTTTTATTGGGCCACATTTGCTACATCATCTCATTCAAAATACTATCCGATTACCACAGTATTGGAAAGCCAATATCGGCATTATTTTATTTGTTACCTGTGGTTTTCGCCATTTCGTTACTTATTGTTTTATATCCACAGTTGGGTGAAATGGCTATTCCTGTTATTGTGTATGCCATTGTTATTTCAGCAATGTGCGCTGCCGCGATGTGGAGATGGCAAAAAACAACAAAATCAAGTTTTAATTTAGTTATTATCGGGGCTGTGTTCTTTATTATTTCAGATTCACTGATTGCAATAAATAAATTTCACACACCGTTACCGGGAGCAGCATTCCAGATTATGTTAACATACATTATAGCGCAGTATTTAATTGTTATAGGATTGCTGAAGCACTTGACGCTTAAAGTAAGTACCACTGCTTAATCTAAGCCATGTTTGCGATTGCGCAATACATTTTCTTGCTTCCAAACTACTTCGTATTCAAAAGCTGCCTTGCGTACTAAGCAATCCTTTTTCTTGCAAATTCGACACATTTTAGGAGGCAGACAAGCATCTATGTGCACAAACCACTCATCAGCAGTTTCATGCGATTTATGAATTATAGCTTCAATTTTTTCTAACTCGTCGTGCCCTTCTTTAACCGTAAAATAAAATGGCACGGTAAAGTGACAATCAAAATGTAAATTAGCCCCGTATTTTATTACACGCATATTGTGAATATCAATCCAATTGTCTTGCCTGTTTTTTTGTAACGTGTCAATAATCCCAGAAAGCAATTCAGTATCAGCCTCATCCATAATGCCGCCAATACTTTTTCTTACAATTTTATAACCTTCGTAGCAAATATAAACGCCAAATAAAATTGCAACAGCACTGTCAATCCAAGTGAATTTAAATAAATAAATTAAAAATAATCCTACTAATAAACCTGCTGTGCTCCAGCCGTCACTTTGCAAATGTTTGCCGCCAGCGATTAATGTTAAGGAGTTCGATTTTTTACCTCTCCTTTCAAGCATTCTCCCCATTATAAAGTTAATAATACCTGCAATACCCACTAATAAAATACCTGATTCAATATTTTGAACTGTTTGCGGAAAAAATAAATTGAATACAGACTTGCCAACAATAACGATTCCTGCAATTAATATCATACTTCCTTCTATACTTGCAGATATAAATTCAATTTTACCATGACCGTAGGGATGACGCTCGTCTTTTGGCTTCGAAGCAAGTATTAAACTATACAAACCAAAAGAACCCGCAACAACATTTACAATGGACTCTAATGCATCGGTTAAGATTGCATTTGAATGGGTAATTATATAGGCTGCAAATTTAACAATAAGCAATAAAAATGCTACAATTACTACTAACCGTTGAAATTTTATATTATCTTTTTGATACAATTCTTTGCTATTTTAATTTCTTCAGCTATGCCAAATTTAAACTACCTTAATGCGCTTCCAGCCAATTTATTCCAACACCTACCTCTGCTTCAATTGGCACATTCATTTTAATTGCCGAAACCATATTAGTAACAACAATTTCTCTTAACTCCTCCAATTCAGGAATAAAAGCATCAAAAACTAATTCATCATGCACTTGCAAAAGCATGCGTGATTTCAATTTTCTTTTATTCATTTCATGGTGAATATTAATCATGGCTACTTTTATCATATCGGCAGCAGAACCTTGAATTGGGGAATTTACTGCAATTCTTTCTGCTTGATTTCTTACGGTTTGATTGGCTGAATTAATATCCTTGATGTATCGCTTTCTTCCCAACACTGTTTCAGTAAATCCATGTTTTCGAGCGAACTCAATATTGGCATCCATTAATTTTTTAACTCCAGGAAATTGCGCAGAATAATTTTCAATTATTTCTTTGGCCTCGCCTCTCGAAATACCTAAATTTTGTGATAAGCCAAATGCCGTTTGCCCGTATGCAATACCAAAATTAACCGCTTTAGCTCTACTGCGCATTTCCCGCGTTACTTCGTTAATTGGAACATTAAATACTTTGGCAGCTGTTGCACTGTGAATATCCATGCCTTGCTTAAACGCCTCAATCATGCCAGTATCATTACTTAATGCTGCAATAACACGTAACTCAATTTGCGAATAATCGGCGCTTAATAATTTATATTCACTGTTGCGTGGAATAAATGCCTTGCGCACTTGTTGGCCGCGCTCAGTTCTAATCGGAATGTTTTGCAAATTCGGATTATTAGACGACAACCGTCCGCTGGCCGCAATAGTCTGTGCAAAAGTGGTGTGTAATCTGCCAGTTTTTGTGTTTATTAATGCAGGTAACGAATCTACATAAGTTGACTTCAACTTTCCTAATTCGCGATAATCTAACAACAAATTAGCAATTGGATAATTGTGCACCAATTTTGCTAAAATATCTTCGCCAGTAGATAATTGTCCTGTTTTAGTCTTTTGGCCTTCGTAAGGGATTTTTAATTTAGTAAATAATACTTCACCCAACTGTTTAGGTGAATCAATATTAAACCTGACACCTGCTAATTCATAAATCTTTTTCTCTAATTCAGCAATATCTGTTTCAAGCAACTTGCTATAATCGGCAAGAAACGGAACATCCAAATTAATTCCTTCATATTCCATATCTGCCAACACTTCAATTAAAGGAATTTCAACTTCTTGGTATAACTTACTCAGCATTTCTTTTTCTAGCATTGGCTTGAAAAATTTATGCAATTGCAAAGTTATATCAGCATCCTCCGCCGAATACTCAGCAACTTTTTCTACATCTGCGTTGCGCATACTTAATTGGTTTTTCCCTTTTTTACCAATTAATGTTGTTATTGACACAGGCGAATAACCTAAATAATTTTCAGCAAGATAGTCCATGCCGTGACGCAAGTCGGGCTCTAATAAATAATGCGCTATCATACTATCTTCAAAAGGCCCCTGCACATTTACACCGTACCATTTTAATGCGAGGTAATCGTATTTTAAATTTTGTGCTACTTTAATTTTGGTCTTATTTTCTAATAATAATTTAAATTCATCAACTACTGCTTGAGCATCCGCTCTTAATTCTGGTATTGGCACATAATATCCTTCATTGGCTTTCCAAGAAAATGCCAGCCCTACTAATTCTGCAACATTTGCATCAATAGATGTTGTTTCTGTATCAAAACAAAATATTTGCTGCGCATTTAAATCTTTTAATAATTGTGCACGTAATGCTGGTGTATTTACTAGGCTATACTTATGGTCAACATTCGAAATATTTTTTCCAGCAACCGTTTCTTCACGTGTTGCTTGCACTGCGCTTTTAACAGCGCCGCCTCCAACCGGATTGCCAAACAAGTCGAGCTGTTCATTTTTTTTCGCTCCATTTACACTGTAATCTTCTCCTAAAATATCTTTGCCTAATTTTCGAAATTCCAATTCCTGAAAAATGGCAGATAATGTTTCCCTGTCTGGATCTTCAATAATTAATTTGTCTTCTTCAAATTCAACTGGCACATCAAGCATAATTGTTGCAAGATGTTTACTCATAAAAGCCTGCTCCTTATTGTTTACTACATTCTCTTGTAGTTTCCCTTTTAGCTTATCGGTATTTTCATACAATCCTTCTACGCTACCATATTCCTGAATTAATTTCTTTGCTGTTTTTTCACCTACGCCAGGAACGCCCGGAATGTTATCAACTGCATCACCCATTAATCCTAAAATGTCAATTACTTGCAACGGATTTTCAATCTCCCATTTCTTTAATATATCTTCTAACGTTACGGTATCAAATCCTTGCCCAGTAAAACTTGGTTTGTACATATAAATTCCATCTTCCACTAATTGTCCATAATCTTTATCCATTGTAACCATGTACACATCATATCCTGCATTTTTTGCTTTTTTGGCAAGTGTTCCAATTATATCATCAGCTTCATATCCTGGCTTTTCGATAAGCGGAATATTAAAAGCTTTTACAATTGCTTTAATATATGGAACTGCGAATTTAATATCCTCTGGTGTTTCAGCGCGGTTAGCTTTGTAGTCGGCAAATACTTCTTCACGTTGCGTTGCTTCAACCGAATCGAAACACACTGCAATATGTGTAGAGTTCGTTTTTTTAAGCAATAAATTTAATGTATTTACAAAACCTAAAATTGCGGAAGTATTTTGTCCTTTTGAATTTATTATCGGATTTTTTGCAAATGCAAAGTACGACCTGAAAATCAATGCAAATGCATCAAGCAGGTAAAGTTTTTTATCGTCGTTATTATTGCCCATTTTTGAGTATTGATTTACAAATATAATGTTATATGATGTGTTTACTAGATTTTACAATAGATGAAAGTAATCAATATCGTGAAAAAGTTTTTTACAATGTTCAGCTTTGGGTTAAAGACATTTTTTATTGACTAATTAATGCTTCCCAATACTCAGCGCCTCTTCTTGTGTGCGGAATTACAATTGTGCCGCCAACAATATTTGCAACAGCAAATATTTCATAAATTTCATCTGTAGTTATCCCTTCTTCAAAACATTTACCCAAATGGTATTTTATACAATCATCGCATCGCAAAACCATGCTTGCAACTAAACCTAGCATTTCTTTCGTTTTGGTTGGCAAAGTACCATCGGCATAAGTATTAGTATCGAGGTTAAACAGTCGGCCAAGAACCTTATTTTGCTTGCCCAATATCACTTCGTTCATTTTTGAACGGTAGCTGTTAAATTCATTAATAAGTTCACTCATAATTTGTATTTTGCTCAAAGTTCATGTTTGAGGCAGGAAAGTGCAAATTTTAATCGTTTTGTCTACAATATTTCAATGGTTCGGGCGTCATTCTATTATATTTTAACATTTCAGTTTATCTTTACAAATACAATTTAAAAAAACAATGGCAACTACAACACCTGCAGCTCCTGTAAAATCAAAAAGGGGCCTTTATATCGGACTAGGAATATTAGCCGTTATCGTACTCTTTTTTATCAGTGGATACAACGGAATGGTAAAAGCCGACGAAACCGTAAACCAGAAATGGAGCGACGTGGAGTCATCTTATCAGCGCCGTATCGACCTTATCGACAACTTAGTTAATTCCGTAAAAGGTGCCGCAGATTTTGAAAAATCAACCCTAACAGAAATTGTTGAAGCGCGTGCAAGAGCTACTGGTATGACAATTGACCCTTCTAAAGCTTCTCCTGAACAGTTAAAAGCGTTTACTGAAGCTCAAAATGGGATGTCATCAGCGTTAAGCAGATTATTAGTTGTAGTAGAAAATTATCCTACGCTTACTGCAACGCAAGCATATCGCGATTTGATGAGCTCATTAGAGGGAACAGAAAATAGAATAAACGTAGCCAGAATCGATTATAATGCCGCAATTAAAGATTACAACACGCGTATTAGAAGATTCCCTGCTAGCATCATCGCATCAGTAACAGGTTTTGACCGTCGCAATGGATTTGCTGCGGCCGAAGGTGCAGATAAAGTACCAAAAGTTGACTTCAGCGATAATAAATAATCTATGCCTAAAGCAAGTAACTTTTTCACTGCCGAACAACAGCAGGAAATAATTCATGCCATTCAAGCGGCCGAAACGCATACTTCCGGTGAAATCAGGTTACATCTTGAAGAATCTTGTGGCAACAATGTTATTGAGAGAGCCGCTGTTATTTTCCAGAAATTGGAAATGCATAAAACAGCTTTGCGCAATGGTGTGCTAATTTATCTTGCAGTTAAAGACAGGCAATTTGCAATAATTGGTGATGTAGGTATAAATGAAAATGTACCTGAAGGTTTTTGGGATGACATTAAAGATGAAATGTTGGTGCATTTTAAACAAGGGCAATTTGTTGAAGGCTTGAAAATTGCAATCCAAAATTCGGGGCAACAACTGAAGCAATATTTTCCAAGAACCAATGATGATGTTAATGAGATGACTGATGAAATTTCTTTTCGCAATGATTAAAATCAGAACTATATTTTTAATGATGGCTATACTTGTTATTTTGCCATTTAAAAGTTATAGTCAAGATGATAAGGATTTAGCTCCAAGACCAAGTCCACCAAGGCTTGTAAACGACCTCGCCAATGTTATTGATAATGGAAATGAAGCGGCGCTAGAAGCTAAGTTAGTTGCCTACAACGACAGCACATCAACACAAATTGCAGTTATTACTATCCAATCAATTCAACCTTACGACGTTAGCGATTACGCATATAAAATTGGCCGATATTGGGGCGTTGGAAATAAAGAATTTAATAACGGTATTGTAATATTAGTTGCTGTTGATGATCATCGCATGTTTATTGCAACGGGCTATGGCACCGAAGCCTATTTAACAGATATTCGCAGTAAAAGAATTATTGATGGTATTTTAACTCCAGCGTTTCGACAAAACGATTATTACGGTGGAATAGACGCTGCTACAACCGAAATAATGAAGTATATGACCGGAGCTTATGAGGGTCAACCATATGGCACATCTTCCGAAGGTCCAAATATTTGGCTAGTAATAATCATAGTTTTTGTAGTTATTATCCTATTTTCGAGGCGCAAAAAAGGTGGTGGTGGCACAACATTTTCTGGTCGCGGACCAACATATTGGGGCGGCGGTGCATTTGGTGGCTTCGGCGGCAGTGGCGGCCGCGGCGGTGGTGGTGGATTCGGCGGTTTTGGCGGTGGCGGTTTTGGTGGCGGTGGAGCCGGTGGTTCATGGTAATAGCAAACTTTTTTTAGACGCAATTCTTCATCCACTAAATTATAAGTGCATTTCACAGCACTTTTACCACGTTTCACACATTTGCTGTAAAAACATAAGCTAGAACAATTAATTTAGTGCAATCAGATGTAATGTTGCACATACCTAATTTTTTTTACACGCTAGCACGCTGCAAGGTTAACTTACTTGTAATAATATTTATTACCCAATTTCAAACCAGTTTTTGCCAATTACCAGGCCTATATCCCGACATTGAATGGCAAACTTGTAGCGGCGACTCAAGTATTGAATGGGGAAAGGGAATATTTCCAACTTTAGATGGAGGTGTGATAGTTGCAGGAATAACCGCGCCAACTGATAGCGCTGTGGCATTCTTTGCTTATGATTGCATGGTGGCAAAGTTGGATATTAATGGCATTATGCAATGGCAAAGAATATTTGGGGGTGTTGCTCCTAATGATTATGCATTTTCTGTAATTGAATCAGGTGATGGCGGCTATTTAGTTGCTGGTTACACTGGATCATCGGGTGGCGATTTTGTTGGATGGCATGGTGAAACCGACGCTTTCATTGTTAAATTGTCATCAGTTGGAATTATAGAGTGGACTAAATGCTATGGAGGCCCGGGTTCGGATTCTGCGTTTAAAATTTTAAAAATTAACAATAATAAATTTGCACTACTCGGAACTTCTGGAGCTGTTGGTGATGATGTTACATCTAATTATGGAAATTCCGACTTGTGGCTTGTTTTGGTTGATTCTGTCGGTGTAATAATATCACAAAAATCATATGGCGGAACCGAAAGCGATTATGGTAGAGATATGTTGCAAACCGATGATGGCGGTTTTGCAATTGTTTCTTATTCGAAATCTGATGATATAGATGCCACAAATAATCACGGTAGCTGGGATTATTGGTTTTTAAAAATTGACAGCTTAGGCGTAATCCAATATCAAAATTCTCTTGGTGGCTCTGGTGAAGATATGCCAATGGCAATTGCTAAAAGCCTAGGCAATGGATACTACATAAATGGAGAGTCGGCTTCTAAAAACTATGATGTAACAGGTCATCATGGTATTGATTGGACACACGATTTTTGGGTAATTCATATTGATTCAGTTGGCGAATTAATTTGGGAGAAATCATTAGGCGGCTTTAAAGATGATATAGGGCATTCCATTTTTGTTCAAAATGAAAACAACATTATAGTAGGCGGAACTGCTTGGTCGCACGATGGCGATGTTATTGGCAATCACGGTGTTTCGGGATACGCAGATTATTGGATTTTAAGCTTGGATACACTCGGTGCAATTAATTGGCAAAAATGCTTTGGCGGCACATTATCTGATTACGGATATGCGTTTAGTTTAGTTCCAGGTGATGGCTATATTGCAACGGGATTAGGCATTTCGAATGATTTTGATGTAACTGATAGTCGCGGTGGTGGTGACTTTTGGACACTTAAACTTTCTGATGCATGCCAACATACTTCGTATTATTTAGATTACGATAACGATACCTACGGCGATGCAATTAATTTTATAAATAGCTGTGAAGATACCTTGACGGGTTATGTATTAAACAATTTAGATTGCAACGATTCAAGCGCAATAAGTAACCCAGACGGTATAGAAATTTGTAATAGTTTAGATGATAATTGCAATGGCGAAATTGATGAAGGCTTTGGAGTTAATTTACTTTTTGTAGATTTAGATGAAGATACCTTTGGTGATATTTTATTTGACACATTAACTTGCTTAAGCGAAATTCCTGGATACGTTACAAATAGTAATGATTGCGATGATACCAATCCAATTGTTAACCCAAGTATTATAGAAACATGCAACTCAATTGATGATAATTGCAATGGCGAAATTGATGAAGGCTTTGGAGTTAATTTACTTTTTGTAGATTTAGATGAGGATACCTTTGGTGATATTTTATTTGACACATTAACTTGCTTAATCGGAATTCCTGGATACGTTACAAATAGTAATGATTGCGATGATACCAATCCAATTGTTAACCCAAGTATTATAGAAACATGCAACTCAATTGATGATAATTGCAACCTAATTATTGATGAGGGATTTACAGTTAATATTTTTTATTTAGATGCTGATAGTGATGGATTTGGAAATGATACTATTTTTATAAATTCTTGCCTAACCGAAATTTCTGGTTATGTTTTAAATAATTTTGATTGCAACGATTCAAGTGCAATAAGCAATCCGGCCGCTATTGAAATTTGTAATGGTTTCGATGATAATTGCAATGCAGCTGTTGATGAGGGTTTTCCTGTTTATACATTTTATTTAGATGCAGACGGCGATTATTTTGGAAATGCCGATATGGACACAACAGCCTGCGTTACAGCGATTGCAGGCTATGTTATTGATAGCAATGATTGCGACGATACCAACCCACTCATTTATCCAGGAGCACCTGAATTATTTAATGGAATTGACGATAATTGCAATCAATTAATTGATGAGGGAGTGTCAGTAAATGATATAAATTCATTTAATTTTACCGTTTATCCAATACCAGCAAATAATTTATTATACATCGCATTTCAGAACGCAATTAGTGGAAATTTAATTATCTATGATTTTATAGGTAATAGTATTGTAATCGAACCTTTAACTGCCGTAAATTCTATCCAAATTGATATTTCATTCCTCGCAGCTGGTAGTTACATATTAAAATGCATTGACAGTAACGGAACTTCAAATTTCAGTAAAATCATAAAAGAATAGTCTAATTACATTTAAATTCAAAAAATGTTTCACACTGCTATATTACTCTTTCGTGAGGTCGAAACAATTTTCCTACTATTCCATTTAGTTGTATCATAGCGGCAACAGCCAATCAATGTTGATGATAGATCACTAATTCAATGTAAAAAAACTTTCGAAAGTTGTTTACTGTATACATTATATAAAGCCCCTCAAAGTTTTTACGACAAATCGATTGCAGCAATTCATTACACTTTTTCCGGCAATGGTATATCCGGATCTATAAGTTCAACTGCAGGATCCCAATAAAGCAACTTATAATCTACTACTTGATTGTTTTTCACCTTAGTACCTTCCTTTTCTAAAAGCATTACCATCTTTTCGGGCGGATTAAAATGAGCCTTTCCAGTTAGCAATCCATTCCTATTCACAACGCGATGTGCCGGCACTTTAGGTTTGGCATTATGGCTTGCATTCATAGCCCAACCTACCATCCGCGAACTTAAACCAGTTCCCAAATACTTAGCAATAGTGCCATAGTTTGTCACCCTTCCTTTAGGAATAAGCCTAACTACCTGCCAAACTTGATCAAAAAAGGTTTCGGGTGCATATTTTGAAGCCATAGTGCAAATTAATTCGATTTTTTCGTAAAAATCTGCTAATTCCTCCCGAAAATTGCACCATGTTAAATAAAATTGTAAAAGCTGGTTCCATCACCAACCTAACCGACGCTCGCTTTTTTGCCGCTTTTGATGTTAATTACATCGGATTTTGCTTCGACCCGCAATCACCAAATTATATTTCGCCTCAAAATGCACTTGCCATAAAGGGTTGGATAACTGGACCAAAAATAGTAGCCGAATTTGCCAATCAAGATATCGATAACATCAATAATATTATTCAATTTTTTGAACCTGATATTATAGAAGTTGATGCTGAATACGTAGAACAAATTATACCAACAGCTCAAAAATTCAATCTCCCCATATTTGCACGTACGCCAAAACCAATCACCATAAATAATAATGTTTTATTTTATATTATCCCTTTCGTTGAAAAGGAAACTATTGGCAATTTAATTGATAAATACATTTTCGACCTTAGTGATTCATCAACAACAAGTATCAATATCTCCACTATCAATGCAATACAACTAAAAGGCACACCCGAACTCGAAGTCGGCATAAAATCTTTCGATAAAATAGCGGAAATACTCGAATCAATTACTAATTAAGTTTTTACTAACTTGTAATTAATACGCATTGCAAAAAGAACACTAAAATACCAAATAAAAAGCAAGGTTTTTGAACCACACACATCTACTATAAACAGCGCACAACTAGCTACTGCCTTTACCATTTGCGCTCCGAATAACTATCTTAAATTGCAAGAAAACAATCCTCACTTTCCAACTTTAAACCGCACGTATTTAATTGTTTTGTTCCCTGCCAAATGCATTTTTTCATAATAAGTTTTTATCTCCAAGAATGGATGCACGAGGGGCTTGCTATAAATATCATCAGCAGCATACAACAAAGTATAATCACCTGCTTCAACTGTTTCTAATGTAAATGCATATAAGGTAAGGTCATCAGTTTTTAAATTAATTATCCCACCGGGTTTCAATATTTTTTTATAAAAAGATAAGAATCTTTCACTAGTTAATCGCTTTTGTTCTTTACCTTTTTTTAAATGCGGATCTGGAAATGTAATCCATATTTCGCTTACTTCATCTTGCGCAAAATAGGTTGCAATAATATTGATATCTGTTCTTAAAAAAAATGCATTATTTATGTTTTCTAAAAAAGCCCTTTTTGCTCCGCGATGCATTCTGTTGCCCTTTATATCCACACCAATATAATTGCTACCCGAATCTGCAATTGCCATTTCGCAAGTGTATTCACCTTTGCCACATGCAAGTTCTAAAACAACTGGATTTGCATTTTTAAAAATATCGCTATTCCATTTCCCCTTGGGATCCACAGGTTGGCTTTCGTTATTAACTACAATAGGCTGTAAAAAATTGAAATTTTGTAACACATTTGGAAATGTATTCAATTCGGCAAAACGCTGTAACTTACTTTTTCTCACTGTCTTAAATCGCTTTTAATTGGCGACAAAGGTACAAATTGCAATTGAGCCATATAAAATCCTAAAAGTATGCGTATTATTTAACAGCTTGAAGCGGCAGTTAAAAACCGTCGAAACGCATTCATATAAGGCATCCTAGTATTGCAAACCATAATTCGAAAGTCAAACTAGCGCGATTTTGCAATGTTGCTAACAAACAATAACCTCACTCTTATTTTGTGCTTTGTAAAACCTTTTTATCTTTAAGCACCAAAAAAAGGGATACGTATGAGTCAACCAACCTCACCATTACATCCAAAAGGGCTATATGTGCTCTTTTTCACCGAAATGTGGGAACGTTTCGGTTTTTATTTGATGCTCGGTATTTTTTCGTTATACATGATTGATGCATGGGAGAACGGAGGAATGGGCTTTACAGGACAGAAAAAGTCCGATATCTATGGAACCTATATTGGACTAGTTTACTTAACACCATTTATTGGTGGTTTGCTGGCCGACAGGATTCTCGGATACCGAAGATCCATATTTATTGGCGGCTCTTTAATGGCTGCAGGATATTTAGGACTTTCCATTCACGACGAAAATGCATTTTTTATATCGTTGCTACTCATCATTTTAGGTAATGGTTTCTTCAAACCAAATATCTCTACAATGGTGGGTAATCTTTATAACGATGTTAGATTTAAAGCAAATAAAGATGCAGGTTACAACATTTTTTACATGGGTATTAACGTTGGAGCATTTCTTTGCAACTTCGTAGCAGCATTTATGCGCATCAACTATGGTTGGGGCTTTGCATTTGTGGCTGCAGGTATCGGTATGATAATTGGTTTGATAATATTTGCCGCAGGAACAAAACATATTAAAGAAGCAGACGTATTGAAACCTGTAAAACCAGGTGACCTTTCTACAGGTAAAATTTTAGGCGCTGTTTTATTACCAATGTTTGGATTCGGTTTGTTAGGCTATTTTATTAATGGTGTAACGGGTCCCAATAATTTAGATGGAAATATTCTAGGCACCGATACCAACGATGCATTTATTTTTGGATGTGTTCCAGTTGTTGCTTTTTTCTTGTATTTAATGTTCTCTTCCGATAAAGAAGACCGCAGACCGATTGCTGCTTTATTAAGCGTTTATGCTTGTATTGTAATTTTCTGGGCTGTGTTCCATCAAAATGGCGACGCACTTACTGTTTGGGCAGAAGAATATTCTCACCGTGAAATGTCGGATGGTGTGGCAAATGTTGCAGAAGGAATTGGCATGGCGCAAACCGTAAATTATCATCCATCGGTTGAATATGATGAAGCCACTTTCGCTAATTATTTAGGCGGATTAGTTGCTACAAGAGACTCGTTAACTGCAGCTGGTAACGAGGATGCCACAAAAGCAATTTCCGATGAAATAGCCATTCGCACTGCATCGCACCGATATTTCGAAAATTTACCCGAAGAAAATAGACCTGCACCTGGAGGCGATTTGAAATTATTTTCTACTGAATTATATCAGTCGATAAATCCATTTTGGGTAGTTTTACTTACGCCACTTGTTGTTGGTGTTTTTGGCTTCATGCGCAAAAGAGGCAGAGAACCTAGCACACCAACTAAAATTGCAATCGGTTTAGTTGTAACAGCCTTGAGCGCGTTAGTGATGGTTCTTGCCGTTAAGTCGGTAGACATTGGAAACGATAAAGCAAGCAGCTTATGGTTAATTGCCACTTATGGTGTAATTACTATTGGTGAATTATGTTTGTCACCTATGGGATTATCGTTAGTTAGTAAATTATCGCCACCGCGTTTAACAGCATTAATGATGGGTGGATTTTTCCTTTCAACCTCTGTAGGTAATAAATTGGCAGGTATTTTATCAAGTAATTTTGAAGCTACAGACAATAAAAGTGGATTTTTCTTCACCAATTTTATTTTGGTTATGATTGCTGCTGCATTGTTGTTCGCATTGTTAAAATGGCTCAATCGTGTGATGAAGGAAAAAGGAGTGAATTAATATAACTAAATCATAACAGCAAATAATTTTTATGAGTGAACCAATCGATGAAATATTAAAAGCACAACATCCCACGCCGGTAGATGCTGAATTAGAAAAAATTCAGTCCTTTACGGGAAAATATCCGAAGCAATTATGGTATTTGTTTACCGTTGAAATGTGGGAACGTTTCTGCTTTTACGGTATGCGTGGTATGCTAACTGTTTTTATGGCAAGCCAATTAGGATTAACAGATAAAGCAGCTAATTTGCAATACGGAGCCATTCAAGCATTTGTTTATGCATTTACTTTTATTGGTGGTTTATTCGCAGATAAAATTCTCGGTTTCAGAAAGTCGCTTTTCTGGGGCGCATTAATGATGATTGCCGGTGGTTTTATTATTGCAGTGTCTCCAGAAGAATTCTTCTATATCGGTATTTGTTTTTCTATTATTGGAACAGGATTCTTTAAGCCGAATATTTCAACAATGGTCGGGCAACTTTACAAAGACGGCGATTCTCGGCGCGATGCAGGCTTCAGCTTGTTTTATGCGGGCATAAACTTAGGAGCCTTTTTAGGCGGTATTATAATGGTGTGGTTTGGTTTAAACGTGTCTTGGAATATCGCATTCGGCTTAGTTGGTGTTGTAATGACAATCAGTATTATTACTTTTTGGTTAACACAAAAATCAATGGGGCCAATCGGTTTATCACCATTAAGTATAACCATGCCTGCTTCAAAAAAGCGGATGTATGAAATTGCAACTTACGTTGGTTCATTAATTACCATTCCACTTATTTTAATTTTAGTAAAGAACAGCAACTACACCGACATGGTAATGTACATTGTTGGCCCTGCAGCTTTACTTTATGTTTTATTTGAAATGCGTAAATATGATACCGTTGCCAGAAAAAAATTAACAGCCGCTTTAATATTCATTGTATTTTCCATTTTCTTCTGGGCATTCTTCGAGCAAAGTGGTGGTTCGTTATCGCTGTTTGCATTCAACAACTTGAACAATTCGCTTTTCGGAATTCCAATTAATCCTAATGTGGTTAATAACTCAGCAAACTCATTATTCGTTATTGTATTTGCACCGCTGCTCGGCTTACTTTGGATATGGTTAGCAAAAAGAAAGAAAGAGCCTAATGCAGGTGCTAAATTTGGATTAGGATTCCTCCTGCTTGCCGCTGCATTCTATGTATTTTATTATACCATCAAATTTGCTGATACACAAACAGGCCTAACATCTTTAGAAATATTCACATTAGGTTATTTCATTATTACGTTTGGTGAATTGTGTTTGTCGCCAATCGGTTTGTCGTTAATGACAAAATTGTCGCCTCAGCCAATGCAGGGGTTAATGATGGGTATGTGGTTCTTAGCAAGTGCTTATGGACAATATGCGGCTGGGTTACTTGGAGCGGGCATGAGTGCGGCAGATAATAATGCTACCGCTTATGAAAAGCTAGTTGGCTATACCAACGGTTATGAGCAGCTTGCCATTTACGCCGTAATTGCCGGTGTGGCGCTTTTATTATTATCGCCAGTTATTAAAAAATTAATGGGAGCAACCAGATAATTACCTAATTGTGTTAGCTGTAACAAAAGTTACGTGGCACTATAAATATTAATCCTATTTTTACACCGCTTCAGCAATAAGTTGAAGCGGTTTTTTTATGGAAATATTAGGCTACTTAGGTGCTATTATTGTTGGACTAACCCTCGGTTTATTTGGAGCAGGAGGCAGTATTCTCACTGTTCCAGTATTGTATTATTTATTTCATATTGAAGCAGAACTCAGCACGTCATATTCGCTATTTATTGTTGGATTTACGGCATTAATCGGTGCCATTCCCAATGTGCGAAGAAAAACAATTAGTTATAAAACAGCTATTATTTTTTCTATTCCAAGTTTAATCGCAGTTTATTTAACTAGAACATTTTTATTAAAAGCAATTCCCGATAATCTATTTCAAATAGGAAATCTTGCCGTAACTAAAGATATTGGCTTGCTGCTATTTTTTGCAGTTATTATGATTGTTGCTTCAATAAGCATGTTACGCCAACGAAAAATTGCAGACCCTGTTTATGATGAAAAATTAAATTTTAACTATCCAATGATCATCACCGAAGGGTTAGTAATTGGAACACTGACTGGGCTTGTTGGCGCAGGAGGTGGTTTCCTTATTATTCCTGCGTTGGTTGTTTTCGCAAAACTGCCAATGAGAATGGCAATTGGCACATCCTTATTAATTATTGCCATAAAATCGATGGTTGGGTTTGCGGGCGATATTCAAACTGGGCAGAACATTGATTGGGTTTTTATGTTAACCTTTACAGCGCTAACCGTTGCAGGCATACTTTTTGGCTCTTGGTTAAGTAAATTTGTAAAAGGTAACAAATTGAAAGGGGCATTTGGTTTGTTTGTTTTATTGATGGGCATATTTATTATTATTGAGGAATTATTTCTTGAAATGTAATGTTTTTTATAGGTGAAATCTCGTTATAAAATGAGTAAAAAGATGATAGTTGTTGCAATCTTAATTTTGGTTGTGTCACTTTTTGTGACAATCAAAAGTATACAAGCCCAAGCGCATGTGGAAAGTAAAAGCTTTAACCTCATGCTATCTACCTTGTTGGCTCACAACGTTCCTGAAATGGGCATTTCTGACATTCCAGCCGATTCCAATTTAGTTTACGTTGATGCCCGCGAAAAGGCTGAATATGATGTTAGCCATATTAAAAATGCAACTTGGATTGGTTACGAAGATTTTAATTTGTCGCGCCTCGACAGTATCAGTCGCGATGCAAAAGTTGTGGTGTATTGTTCGGTTGGCTATCGCTCAGAAAAAATTACTGAAAAGCTTAAAAATGCTGGGTTCCAATATCCTTCCAATTTATATGGCGGCATTTTTGAATGGGTAAATCAAGGATTGCCCATTTACGATAACAATGCGCAATTAACCAATAAAATACATGCCTACTCGCCAAAATGGGGCATTTGGTTAAACAAAGGCGAAAAAGTTTACGAATAATTTGCAATCTTTTGTGATATACATCACCATAGGCACACTTAACTCCAAGTAATTTTGCCCCCAACATATTAATTTGATTATGGAAAAATATTTTCAAATAATAATTGATTCGTTTGTCGGCTATTGGAATTACCTAACCCACGAAATAATTAATCCAGATTGGAGCAATTATTTTTACTGGTTGATTGGAATAAGTTTAATTGTTTGGATACTTGAAATTATTTTTCCTTGGCGTAAATATCAAAAAATTATTCGAGAAGATTTTTGGTTAGATGCATTTTATATGTTCTTTAATTTCTTCCTTTTTTCGCTGGTTGGATTCTATGCAGTTTCAAATGTGTTCGTTCAATTGTTTAGCGATTTCCTCGCACTTTTTGGCGTTACAAATGGTATAGCAATTGAAATAAATGCACTGCCATTTTGGTTGAAAATCGTAATTGCTTTTATCCTTAAAGATTTTATACATTGGAATGTGCACCGACTTTTACATAGAAGTAATTATCTATGGCAATTTCACAAAGTACATCACAGTGTAAAACAAATGGGCTTTGCAGCGCATCTGCGCTTTCATTGGATGGAGAATGTGGTATACCGTGTAATTCAATATCTCCCACTAGCCATGATTGGCTTTGGCATCAACGATTTTATTTTGGCAAATTTAATTGCTTTGGTAATCGGTCATTTTAATCATGCCAATATCAATCTAACTCTTGGACCACTTAAATATCTACTCAATAACCCGCAAATGCATATTTGGCATCACGCTAAAAAAATTCCAGATATCAAACGTTATGGCATTAATTTCGGCATCAGCCTGAGTATTTGGGATTACATTTTTAAAACAAATTATATCCCCCATTCCGGTCGCGATATTGAATTAGGCTGGCCAGGCGATGAATCATTCCCCAAAGATTTTATCCATCAAGAAATTTACCCAATCGCAAGCAAAAGCGACAAGAAATGAGATTGTTTAATTGAACAAAATTATGTATTGATTAATATAGCTCAATCAACGCTCAATAAGCATTCCACACGTCTGTTCATTCAATTTTCTCAATTTTGCTCATTCTTGCTCAATCGGCTGTTCAAATGGCTGGCGCTCCGGCTGTTAATTCAATTTTGCTCAATCTTGCTCAAATGGCTGTTAAAATGGCTGTTCACTCCTTCTTTCATCATTTTCCACTCACAATACCGCACGCCTCTAAGGGATAAGTGTTAACTTTGCAACGATGAGTCTTAAATACAAGCGAATACTTCTAAAACTCAGCGGTGAAGCGCTGATGGGCAACCAAAACTTCGGTATCGACCCAATCCGTTTACAAGAATATGCAATGGAAATAAAAACAGCTGCGGAAGCCGGTGTTCAAATTGCTATTGTAATTGGTGGTGGCAATATTTTCAGAGGAATGAGCGGCGTTGGTTCTGGCATCGATAGAGCGCAAGGCGATTATATGGGCATGCTTGCAACTGTTATTAATGGCATGGCGTTGCAGAGTGCGCTCGAAAATGTTGGTCTATATACAAGAATGTTGTCGGCAATAAAAATGGAGCAAATTTGTGAACCCTATATCCGTCGCCGTGCAGTACGACATCTTGAAAAAGGCAGGATTGTTATTTTTGGTGCCGGAACAGGTAATCCATACTTTACAACCGACACCGCTGCTAGTTTGCGTGCTGTAGAAGTTGAAGCTGATGTTATTTTAAAAGGCACAAGAGTAGATGGAGTTTACACGGCAGACCCAGAAAAAGATCCTACAGCTACAAAATTTGATACCATTTCATTTAGAGAAGTTATATCTCGCAATTTAAATGTTATGGACATGACCGCATTTACTTTATGCGAAGAAAACAATTTGCCAATTATTGTTTTCGACATGAACAAAAAGGGCAACCTTGCGCAATTAATTCATGGAAATAATATTGGCACTTTAGTAACAGGTAAATAAAATTTCTGATAAAATAAATTAAATAAATATGCACGAAGATGAACTTAGTCTTGCAATTGAAATGGCCCAAGACAGTATGCAAAAAGCCATCAAACATCTTGAACTTGAATTGTCGCATGTAAGGGCAGGAAGAGCAAGTGTTGCCATTCTTGATAATATCAAGGTAGATTATTACGGCGCTCAATCACCACTTAGCCAAGTTAGTAATCTTTCTACTCCCGATGCACGCACCATTTCTATCCAAGCTTGGGATAAAAAAATGTTAGGTGAAATAGAAAAAGCAATTCTCGCAGCAAATATCGGCTTAACACCAGTTAACAATGGCGATGTTATTCGACTCATTCTACCTCCGCTTACTGAAGAAAGAAGACGTGATTTGGTTAAACAAATTAAACAAATGGGCGAAAGTACAAAAGTGGTAATTCGCAACTTCAGAAAAGATGCGAACGAAGAAATTAAAAAATTGCAAAAAGACGGATTGCCAGAAGATATGGGCAAAGACGGCGAAGAGCAAGTTCAAAAACTCACCGACAAGTTTATTGCTGATGTTGAAAAACACCTATCTGTTAAAGAACAAGAAATAATGACAGTATAATCTAAATTGGCCTGTAGTATTCGCCTTTAAAATCAATGTATTGGCATTATCCAAAAAGCAGCTAATTAACTAATTTGCAAATTAAATGAACTACCGTAAAGAAAAAGATACCATGGGCGTGGTTGATGTACCTGCCGATGTTTACTGGGGCGCCCAAACGCAGCGTTCAATTTTAAATTTTCCTATTGCTCAGGATATTAATAAAATGCCGAAGGAAATTATTACTGCCTTTGCATATCTTAAAAAAGCTGCAGCAATAACCAATAATCAGTTAGGCGTGCTCGACAAAGAAAAGAGCGACATTATTGGAATTGTTTGCGATGAAATACTTTCTGGTAAATTGAATGACCAATTTCCACTCGTTGTTTGGCAAACTGGAAGCGGTACCCAAAGCAATATGAATGTGAATGAGGTTGTTGCTTATCGCGCTCATGTAATTATGGGTGGAAGTTTGATGGATGAAAAAAAATCAATTCACCCAAACGATGATGTAAATAAATCGCAATCATCAAACGATACTTTTCCAACTGCAATGCATATTGCGGCATTTAAAATTTTAATAGAAAATACCATTCCAAGTATATCAAAATTGCGCGACACTTTACATGCAAAATCAAAAGCATTTATGCACGTAGTTAAAATTGGTCGCACGCATTTTATGGATGCAACGCCATTAACATTGGGACAAGAAATGAGTGGATATGTTGCTCAATTAAATCACGGATTAAAAACAATTAACAATTCACTTGCACACCTTAGTGAACTTGCTTTGGGCGGAACTGCTGTTGGAACAGGCATAAATACACCTGATGGTTATGATGTGCTCGTTGCAAAAAATATTGCTGAATTAACAGGATTACCTTTTGTAACTGCAGAAAATAAATTTGAAGCACTGGCTGCACATGATGCAATTGTTGAAGCACACGGCGCATTAAAAACTGTTGCTGTATCATTAATGAAAATTGGTAACGACATTAGAATGTTATCGAGCGGACCAAGAAGCGGAATTGGGGAAATTCATATTCCAGATAATGAACCAGGCTCATCTATTATGCCTGGAAAAGTTAATCCGACACAATGTGAAGCACTTACTATGGTTGCAGCGCAAGTTATGGGTAACGATGTGGCAATAAACATTGGTGGTGCAACAGGACATTTTGAGTTAAATGTGTTTAAACCATTAATGATTTACAATTTCTTACACAGCGCACGTTTAATAGGCGATGCATGTATGTCGTTTAACAATAATTGTGCAGTGGGAATAGAACCAATTGAAGCAAATATAAAAAAGCATGTAGATAATTCATTAATGCTTGTTACAGCACTTAATACCAAAATAGGATACTACAAAGCTGCCGAAATTGCACAAACTGCACATAAACAAAATAAAACATTAAAACAAGTTGCTGTGGAACTTGGCTATTTAACAGCAGAAGAATTTGATGAATGGGTAATACCTATGAATATGGTTGGGAAAATTTAAATGCTGCCAACTTAAAATAAAAAAGGGTGTTACAAAAAATTGTGATTTCCTTTTTTTCTGCCAACTTGAATGTATTATTATTGGATTATAAACTTAACCGCATTTAAATGTCGAATTACATCTTTCAATTAATTAATTTGGGTTAAAGTGGTATCTCCACTTCACCCATTTCAGTTACACTTCCGTTCGCAACAATTACCGATGGTATAACAATATCGCTAAAACCCACAACCGCCGAAAAATGCACATCATAACTTCCAGACACTAATCCACCAATTAAAAAAGTTCCATCTGCATTAATGGTTGTTCCAAAAGTATCGGTTGGTGTAATCGCACTTATATAAGATGCTGCCGCAAGCGGGAATATATTACCAGCAATTGCGCCTGATTCTGCTTCTGTGTATACACGTATTACTGGCTTTAAAAGATAGTCGCCGCTTCCTTGTTCAACTATTGATTGTTCTGCATCAAAATCTAACCAAAGATTGTAAACTATGCCAGCTTCAAAAGTATAATGAACATTCAATTTCAAGCCTGATGATTGCGCCGAAGGTGTTTCTAAAGGGTAATTAACACCATCAACTACAACGGAATTATTATCGCCTAAAATCAATCTGATTTGCGATACAGTGCGTGGCGAAATGTCCTCTGAAATCATTAAGGTGTCAACCCCTGAATTAAATTGTAATAGGTTATAAACTCCAGGATTTAATAAATTAAATGTCAATGTTCCTGCATCGGTTATAAATTCTACAGATTGTATGTCAATATAAACTGCTTCGTATTCCGCTGGAGCATCTGTTAAAAACATGTTGATGTGTGCAACGCCATCTCCTTTATCGCCGTCGTTGCTGCAAGCACTTGCCATTAATACTACTACTAAAGGCAGCACGATTGATATATTCCATTTTTTCATGCGTATAAATTTTAGTTAAATAAATTAGGACAAATATCGAACCATCACCTGAAAAGCTTATAATCATTGAACAATCGGCTAATGCTCAAAAAATTTAATGAGTAATATATCTACAATTTTAAATTTTAAATATATGTTGGCTATTTAAAGATATGTGAAATATAAATAGTTATAACATTAAATTATTTTTCCCCTATTTTTGTAGTCTTATTTAGTTGAAACCGTTAAACTATAATTATGACAGAATTAATCGAAAAAGTAAAATCCTCCGCAAATGTTAGCGATGAGCAGGCAACTAAAAGTATAGAAACTGTTGCTCAATATTTAAAAGGTAAAATGCCGAAATCGCTGCATTCGCAAATTGACAATATGCTTAACGGTGAAAAATTTTCTGATAGCCTAAAAGAAACTTTCATGGATGCTGCAATAGAAGCAAAAGAAAAATCGCAGGAAGTACTTAAAGATGTTGCTGAAAAAACAGAGGAAGCCGCTAAATCCATTAAAGAAAAAATGGGGAATCTTTTTAAATAATAATAATAGAGCTGCTAAAATTTCAGTGGTTTTCCTAGTGTGAATTCAGGTTGAACCGTATTCAAAAAGTAAAATTTAACGGCACTGCATTAATTTGTAGAATTTGACAAAAAATACAATCTCTTTTTGTTGATAACCTACCTTTTAGACTACACTTTTGTCATATATTTGCCACAAAACATCACTATTATGAAAAACAAACTCTTAGTTATTGCAACAGCCATTATCATGGTTTTTGCGGGCAATACTGCCAAAGCCCAAGCTTTTGCAGCTGGAACCACTCACGTTAGCCTGGGCTTTGGCTTAGGCGGTTATTTATCCTATGCCAGCTTTGGCGATTTTACAAGTACGCCAACATTATTTCTTGCTGTTGACCATGGTATTATTGACGATTTAGGCCCTGGTAGCCTTGGAATTGGGGGGTTTATAGCCTACAAATCCGCGCAATACGATTATAGCTATTTTGGCTTTACTGACAGTGGCAAATGGACTAATTTTGTTATAGGCGCCCGCGGTACTTATCACTATTACATCGATAACGACCAAATCGATTTATATGCTGGTTTAAGCCTTGGCTTAATTTTAGAAAGTTATAATTATGACTCCAATGTTCCTGGTGTCGACAACGATTTTTACGATTACAATGACAACTTTCTGTATTATGCATTCTCATTTGGTGGTAAATATATGTTTACCGAAAGCTTAGGTGCGTTTGCTGAATTAGGTTATGATATTGCTTGGTTAAAATTGGGCGTAACTTTAGCTTTATAATTTAACTATATAATTTACAAAGGCCGAATATGTTAGCATATTCGGCCTTTTATTTTTAACCTCACATAATCAATAAACATCAACAAATCAACCAAACTATTGATTTAGTTGGGTTTAACCAGAATAGCAAACAATTTAAAAAGAGCATGATAATGCGAGGAAACATCCGATTAAATTACAAATTATAAGATGTTACGGTTGCTATCGCTCATTTTGGGTTAAGTATCAAATAAATTATTTTACCTCCTCATAATCTACATAATCACTATCTTTTCCTTGTTTCTTTTGCTGAGGTGTTCCAGGAGTTTTTGGCTGCTTTGACTGACCATTAACTGGCTTGTTTAACATGCCTTGCATCATCGGTTTAATTACAACCAAGTAAACAATAAGTATAAAAGCTACCCAAAATAAATCCGACATAAAATAAGATAGGTTTTGCATGTAAAGATAGGCATAAATCAATTGTTTGAGGCAATGTTTATATTTGCATTAATCAATAACGGGTAAATATTATTTTACGAAATTTTAGCAGTAAAGGAATAAACTTATAAAAAATCAGTAAATATAATTATGAATGTATTTGTTATTCATGTTAAAGGAACTTCTAATCGTTTACGGCATGTCAACCAACAACTGGCTTCAGCCAATTTAACTGCCGAATTTATTTTGGAAGGCGACAAGTCAGAATTGGACGAAACCATTCTTGCACATTTTTTTAAAGGAAAAATGCTAAAAGTAAGTAATGCAAGTTCATGCGCTTTCAAGCATTTGAAAGCATATGAGCGTATAGTTGCACAGGAACTGCCAGCAGCTATTGTTTTTGAAGACGATATCTCTTTAAATAAAAATTTCAGTGCTGCCATAAATCAATGTGTAAATGAAATAAAACTAAAGGGTCTTCATAATTATTTCATCAGCCTCGAAGAAACGAGTTTGCGCTATGTAGAAGGGAGCAAAAGAAAAAAAGGTGAGCTGTTGTATGCTAACACACGTGGAAGAATGGCAGGAGCTTATTTGCTTGATTACCATGCAGCAAAAAACATGTTATCTAATATTGAACATCATAAAACTGATCAAGCCATTGATTGGTACCACAATTTTTGCGCTACTAACCATATTATTAATATGTTTTGGATACATCCTACTATTGCACTTCAAGGTAGCATAAGTGGTAAATTAGATTCGAGTATCAGTAGCAGGAGAACTAATTATTTCAGAATAATTTCCTTTTATTTACAACGTGGTTACAAACGCATACTCTGGCGATTGCGATAAATTACTTTTGATTCAGGGGATAACGTTTACCGCATTTTCGATTTTTTGCCGCCCCAAATTTCTAGTAAGCACTTGTATAGTCAAATTCTAATTTTATTGTATACATTTCTAATATTAATTTCGGGAGTTTGCTATCATGATTCTTGACCATAAACGACAGAATAGCAGTATGCGTTGAATACTAATATTAATGCATTTTACTTCAACCCAATTAGCAAACAATTTGAAACGGGCATGTTTTAGGTACTAAGCATCTAATTTCTATACAAGATGTAAGATGTTATACATTTAATTGCTTATGCTGGATTTAAATACACCTACAACATTTTTTTATTCACTCTTAGCTGTAGTATTCAACAACCATTTACCTGCTCAAATACATATTCTTCTTCGAATACATCTCCCTAAATGCTGGATCCGTTAAATCTGCAATAAAATGAATGGCTTCACCGGTCGATTTCATTTCTGGACCAAGTTCCTTATTCACATTCGGAAACTTATCGAAACTAAAAACAGGTTCCTTAATAGCATAACCACTCAATTTTTTATCGTATGTAAAATCAGATATTTTGTTTACCCCTAACATTACTTTAGTAGCAATATTTAAATATGGTATTTGATAGGCCTTCGCAATAAAAGGCGTTGTGCGCGATGCACGAGGATTTGCCTCAATTACATATACCTTTTCTTGCTTTATGGCAAACTGAATATTTATTAATCCGCGAATATTTAATGCCTGCGCAATTTTAATCGTGTAATCTTTCATCTGTTGAATAACGTGGGCACTTAAATTAAAAGGTGGAAGCACAGCACTTGAGTCGCCACTGTGAATACCCGCTGGCTCTATATGTTCCATTATTCCCATTATATGCACATCATTGCCATCACAAATTGCATCAATTTCCGCTTCCTCTGCCCTATCTAAAAAATGATCAATTAATATGCGGTTATCTGGAAAATGTTTCAAAATTCCAATCACACTCTTCTCTAATTCTTCATCATTAATTACAATGCGCATGCGCTGTCCACCCAACACATAACTCGGACGAACCAGTGCAGGATAACCTATTCGATGTGCAACTTCAATTGCTTCTTCAACATTTGTTGCCGCACCATACTCAGGATATGGAATACCCAAATCTTTCAATAAATCAGAAAATCTTCCGCGGTCTTCAGCAATGTCCATGTTGTCGTACGATGTGCCAATAATTTTAATACCACGCTGATGTAATTGCTTAGCCAATTTCAATGCAGTTTGTCCACCTAATTGCACTATTACACCTTCTGGTTGTTCGTGTTCAATTAATTCCCATAAATGCTCCCAAAAAACAGGCTCAAAATATAATTTATCTGCAATATCAAAATCTGTGGAAACAGTTTCCGGATTACAATTTACCATTATCGCTTCATAGCCGCTTTCTTTTATAGCAAGCACACCATGCACACAGCAATAATCAAATTCAATTCCCTGTCCAATTCTGTTCGGACCCGAGCCTAATACAATAATCTTTTTCTTATCGCTGCGCACACTCTCATTTTCATCTTCAAAAGTAGAATAGTAATAAGGTGTTTTAGCCTCAAATTCTGCAGCACAGGTATCAACTATTTTATAGGTGCGTTTAATGCCTAAACTACGGCGATGATTATACACTTCGTCTTCAGTGCAATTACCTAAATTATTTGCTATTTGTAAATCACTATACCCTTTTTGCTTTAAGGTTAGTAATAATTTATGTGGAATATTATTTAATTGATATCGGCGAACTTCTTTTTCAATTTTTACTAAATCTTGTATCTGCATTAAAAACCATGGATCAATTAAACTCTGGTTATGAATCGTGCGAACAGGCACGCCCAAATCCATCGCTTTTTTAATATTAAATATACGGTCCCAATGCGGCTTAGCTAAACTCTCAATAATTTCCTGACTCGATTTATAAAATCCCTTCTCTCCGCCTAAACCAATTTTATTATTCTCTAAACTCTGACAAGCTTTTTGCAACGCCTCCTGAAAACTGCGACCAATGCTCATCACCTCACCAACACTTTTCATTTGCAAACCTAATGTGTCGTCAGCGCCTGGAAACTTATCGAAATTCCATCTTGGCATTTTAACTACAACGTAATCTAATGCTGGTTCAAAATAGGCAGATGTAGACTTTGTAATTTGATTACTTAATTCATCCAAATGATATCCAATAGCTAGCTTAGCAGCAATTTTTGCAATTGGATAACCAGTAGCCTTCGAAGCCAATGCCGACGAACGAGAAACACGCGGATTTATTTCTACTGCAATTAATTGTTCAGTATAAGGATCTTGCGCAAACTGTACATTGCATCCTCCGGCAAAATTGCCCATCGCCCGCATCACTCTTATCGAAAGATTGCGCATTTCCTGGTAACTAGTATCACTCAACGTCATTGCTGGAGCAACTGTAATCGAATCGCCAGTGTGCACACCCATCGGATCTAGATTTTCAACAACGCAAATAATTACAACGTTATCAGCCTTATCGCGCAATAATTCAAGTTCAAATTCTTTCCACCCCAAAACCGCCTTTTCAACCAATACCTCATGTGTCGGCGAAGCAGTTAATCCGCGCATCAACGCAGCGTCCAGCTCATCTTTATTTTGCACAAATCCACCACCCGTTCCACCAAGTGTAAACGATGGTCGAATTACCAACGGAAACCCAATTTCTTGTGCGAACTCTTTTCCTTCCAAAAACGAGTTCGCAACACGACTTTTTGCCACCGAAATACCCAATTCCACCATCAACTGTCGGAACAATTCACGGTTCTCAGCACGGTCAATCGCCTCAATGTCGACCCCAATTAACCTACAATCATATTTTTCCCAAATGCCAATCTCGAAAGCCTCTTTTGCGAGGTTCAAGGCCGTTTGCCCACCCATTGTAGGCAAAACCGCATCAATTGGAGTCCCTTTTTCGATGTTTTCCACTAAAATCTTTTCTAATGAGCCAACATTTAAAGGCCATAGGTATATCTGATCTGCCGTAACTGGATCAGTCATAATAGTGGCAGGATTCGAGTTAATTAAGGAAACTTTAATCCCCTCCTCGCGCAAACTGCGACTGGCTTGTGAACCCGCGTAGTCAAACTCGCAAGCCTGACCAATAATAATTGGCCCGCTCCCTATAATTAATACGTGCTGAATCGAATTATCTTTCGGCATAAAATGGTTTCTGGTAAAAATTTTGGAAAATAGTATGACCTGCTATATAAGGTAGAAATCTATTGGAGGTCTGAACATGCATTTCAGGATGCAAATATAAACCATAATTTGGAGCAGCACAATTTTTCTTTCTATCGCACAACTTCCGGCTTTACGCTGCAACACCCGCCAGCCAGCACTTTTAATAGCTTATAACTTGTTAATAAATTAGAAAATAAAGTGTTTAAACATAACTATAGTCAAAGCGGGGGTTTTCGCTGCAATCCGGGCTAGGTGCAAAACTATAGCACTAAATCACATTTTTGACGATTGAGTAATCCTTATCATTTTCCACTTTTTGAAATTATATTATTCGTTATCAAATACCTGAATTTTATTAACTACACTAACTATCAAACGCATTAATAATTTGTACACAAACCAAGTTAAAAATATCAATTAAAATAATTTTTGCATTACTAATAAAT
>Ga0105048_10001743_pt1 | contig 35079 bp, 30 predicted proteins | sample MAT05_FD_78382 | JGI IMG/M metagenome (GOLD analysis project Ga0105048, IMG submission 78382) | Freshwater microbial communities from Lake Fryxell liftoff mats and glacier meltwater in Antarctica - MAT-05 | ecosystem: Environmental > Aquatic > Freshwater > Ice > Liftoff microbial mat | place... | reverse complement strand
GCACACCGAATGATCGATCGCCGTGCACAGCGTAGCGAGTGGAATGCGTTTCGCCCAATACGACTGGCTTAAGTAGGCGTGGATCGCCGAGATATCGAGCTGTGCAGCATCGGTGGAGATTTGGTAGCTCGACATCTCGTGCACGGTGGTCTGCACACCTGCCTCGCGGTCGGTGCTCACGGCACGACTTTCACACCCTTCCAGAACGCGACGCGATCGGCGACCGCTTCGGCGCCCGCTTTCGGGGTGGGGTAGTACCACGCCGCATCGACGTTGTCTTTGTCGTTGACGCGCAGCGAGTAATAGCTCGCCACGCCTTTCCACGAGCAGGTGGTGTGATGCGTGCTGGGTACGATCAGCTCGCGATCGAGCGACGACATCGGGAAGTAATGATTGCCTTCCACCACGACGGTGTCGCTGGACTCCGCGATCACCGCATCGTTCCAAAGTGCCTTCATGATGCAGCTCCCATGGGTAACCGTACGTTGCAATACGGGTGTGTTAGACGGGTTCGAGCCACGCGACCCAGAACCATTGTTTGGCATCGGTAAACAGCTGGGCGATACGGAAGCCGCCGGCCGAGACGACGGCATCGAGACGTGGGCGATCGTACTTGTATGAACATTCGGTGCGCACCGTCTCTCCCACGGCGAAGGTTACTGATTGGCCGTTGACGAGCACGTGTTGTGGCGAGAGCGCTTCGAGGTGCATCTCGATCCGGCTGTCCTTCTCGTTGAAGAACGCCTTGTGTCGAAAGCTCGAGCGTACGAAAGTCGCTTCGAATTCACGGTTCAGGTGCGTGAGCGCATTGAGATTGAACTCGGCGGTGACGCCGGCGGCGTCGTTGTAGGCGGCATTCAACAAGCGTGGATCTTTCCGGCGGTCCACGCCCAGAATCAGGCCACCGTCGTCGCCGACGGTTTCGCGCACGCGCCGCAGAAAGGCGCCCGCCTCTTCGGGATGCATGTTGCCGATCGTCGAGCCGGGGAAAAACCCGATCCGACGCGCCGCGTCTGGAATGTCCGGCAAGTCAAACGGTTCGGAATAATCTGCCCACACCGGAAGCACCGGTACATCGGGGTACTCGAGCGCCCGCTCCATCGATACCGACTGCAGCTGTTCGCGCGACACATCGACCGGGATATAAGCGGCGGCGTCACGGAGTGCGCTCAGCAAGTAGCGCACCTTGATAGCCGCTCCGCTACCAAACTCGATGATCGCTGCGTTCGACCCCACGCGTGCCGCGAGGTCCCCTGCGTGTCGCTCGAGGATGCTGTGTTCGGTGCGCGTGAGATAATACTCCGGAAGCTGCGTGATCTCCTCGAAGAGCGCTGCTCCGCGCGCGTCATAGAACAGGGCAGCGGGCAGCGTTTTTGGAGATCCGCGGAGTCCGTCGCGCACAGCGGAGCGCAGTGCGGCGAGCGTGGCATGCCGATCGAAGCCGGGGCGCAGTGGTGTTGAGGTCACGTGAGGTCCTGTGCAAGGCGGATGCCCGTAAACTGCCAGCGAGCGTCGCTTGGAAAGAAATTTCGATAGGTAAGGCGGAGATGACTGCCTGGTGTCGCACAGGAAGCGCCGCGAAGCACCCACTGATCGCTCATCCACTTGCCGTTGTACTCACCTAACGCCCCGGCGGTCGGGTGAAAGCCGGGATAGGCGACATAGGGGCTTTGCGTCCACTGCCAGACATCGCCAAACAATTGTTGCATGCCCGTCCCGCCCTCTGAGCGCGGGTGAAAAAACTCGGCCTCCACACAACGCCCAGTGACAGGTTCCTCGCGGGCGATCACTTCCCACTCGGCTTCTGTGGGCAGTCGCATACCCGACCAGCGCGCAAAGGCATCGGCTTCGTAGTAGCTGATGTGCGTGACCGGCGCCTGCGGATCGAGTGGCCCCATGCCGGCAAGGGTGAACTCCTGCCACGCGCCGTCCACGGATTCCCAATATAGCGGCGCCTTCCACCCGAATTCCTGCACAGTGGCCCAGCCGTGGCTGAGCCAGAGATCGGTGCGGCGATAGCCGCCATCCGCGATGAACTCCCCATACTCGGCGTTCGTCGTGAGGCGGTGGGCGAGCGCGGCGTGCTGAACATACTGCTTGTGCGCGGGGCCTTCGTTGTCGAAGTGGAACGCCGAGCCGGTGTAGCCGATCTCCTGCACACCGGCCGCGATGGTCGTCCAGCCCTGTGTGGCACCCACCGAGGAGCGGCGCGTGTTGGGGCGATACGCGGGGCGCATCGGATTGGTCCAGAAAACGTGCTTGATGTCGGTGACGAGCAGTTCCTGATGCTGCTGCTCGTGGTGCAGGCCAAGTTCGAGCACGTCATACGCCGGGTGCGCGCGGTCGTCGTCGATCAGCGCGATGAGTTGCTGCATGTGCTGGTCGACGTACGCGCGATACTCGTAGACCTCCGCGACCGTGGGGCGAGTGACCAGCCCACGTTGCGCGCGACAGTGCCGCTCGCCGGCCTGCACGTAATACGAGTTAAAAAGAAACGAGTACTTCGGGTTGAGCGCGCGGTAGCCAGACAAATGCGGCGCCAGGACGAACGTCTCGAAAAACCAGCTGGTGTGCGCCAAGTGCCACTTGGTGGGACTGACGTCGGCCATGCTGCTCACAACGTAGTCTTCTGTTTGGAGCGGGAAACACAGTCGCTCCGTAGCTGCTCTGACCTCTCGGTATCGCGTCGCAAAGAGCGACACATCAACAGCTTCCGACGTTGTGGCGAACACGGAGGAGGTCATCGTAATCCGCGAAAAATGGTACGGTGATGAACGAACAGGCCCGCATCAGACTGGCTCGCTCGCGACGCGGTGCTTCCCTCGCGCGAACAGGTAGAACTTCCGGTTGTTCTCAAGAGTTCCACCACTGAGCGATTTAGCTCCCTGCCATCTTCTCTCCTTGGTTTCGCGCATGCAACCTATCGTCGCAGGAAGGGTCATCGAGACCTATCGCGACATCGAAACGTGGTCACGGGTCCTTATACGCGGCGCGCTGCTGAGTTTCGGGCTGCCGTGCCTTGCCGTCATCGCTCGGCTTTTCGACGATCGCCTGATAATCGGCATGCCCGCCTTCGTGAAACCCGCCAAGTTTGGTGCCGCGGGGGCGATCTATCTCTTCACACTTGCCTACATGGTTCGCGCGCTTCCGCGAAGCCGAGTACTGACTTTCGCGACGAGCGCCGTCAGCTGGATTCTCGTTACCGAAACAGTGCTGATCTTCGCTCAAGCGGCGCGCGGACAGGCCAGTCACTTCAACATCAACACCCCCGTTGACGTCGCCATTTTCAGCCTCATGGGCGTGGGAATTTCGATTGTCTGGTTCATGTCCGCCGTGCTGCTGGTACAGCATTGGCGTCGACCATCGGCTGACCGTGCCATGGCCCTCGCACTCCGATGTGGACTGGCGCTCAATATCCTTGGTGCAGGCACCGGTTGGCTGATGACGCAGCCGCGACCTGCGCAGCTGGCAGCCATGAAGCGCGGCGAGCGTCCGTTGGTCGCGGGGACGCATACCATAGGTGCTTCCGACGGCGGTCTTGGATTGCCGCTGCTGGGATGGAGTCGTGCGCATGGTGACCTTCGGGTCCCGCACTTCCTGTTTGTCGGTGCACTGCTGCAGGCATTGGCTGGCCAGTCCGTGATTTCTCTCTCGCTGAGGTGACGATGTCGGACGCCCAACTTTTTCAGTTTGCGAATACCGCAGCGCTTGTGTCCTGGATTGTGCTGATGGTACAACCCAAACGGATGGCCCCACTCCTGCGCTTCGTCGTTCCCGTGCTGATGGCGATGTTGTATAGCTGGGCTTTGGCGACCGCCCCATCGAACCCCGATGGTGGCTTTGGCTCGCTTGCGCAGGTGAAGGCGCTCTTCACGCAAGATCGTGCGGTGCTTGCGGGGTGGGTGCACTATCTGGCATTCGACCTGTTTGTTGGGTGCTGGGAGGTTATGGATGCCCAACAACGGGGAGTGAGATATCTCTTGGTCGTGCCGTGTCTGCTGTTGACGTTCATGTTCGGACCGGTAGGGTTATTGCTGTATCTCACGCTGCGCCTCGTCGGGACTCGGCGTACTCCCAGCGAGCCCGCAGCCACGGCGTGACGCGAATTCTCCGCGACGCGTGCATTTCCCAGGTGGGACGATCGCGCGTAAGGAGACCTCACAGCACATACACTCCCTGTCCGATGGCTTCAGTCCGCTTGCATTGGCGATGTCGAACCGGCAGAATCCCTCTGTGATCACGCGTCAGACAGTCGGGTTCGCGCAGTCCGGATATCTCGTCCGGAGCAATCGGTGACGAAACGCCGCGTGGCAGCCCCATGAGTCGGATCAACCCTCGTGCGCCTGAGCCTGCCGCTATCACGCATGGCAACGAAGTCACGCGCTTGCTCGCGGAGCTCAGCTCGGGCCAACCCGATGTTGCCAATCGCCTGGCGACACTGGTGTACGACGAGCTCCATGTCATCGCCGTCGCGGCGATGCGTCGGGAGGCGGAGGGACATACGTGGCAACCGACAGAGCTTGTGCACGAGGCGTTTGCCAAGCTTGTGGGACACGAACAGATCGCATGGCAAAACCGCCATCATTTCTTTTGCGTTGCCTCGCGCGCGATGCGTCGATTGCTGGTGGATCACGCACGCGCGAGACGCCAACTGAAGCGCGACGGCGGCGAACGCGTGCCACTGACGGCAAACATCGGACAGGTTGCCGCAACCGACGTGGACATCCTGGACCTGAATGACGCATTGGAGCGGCTGGCGTTGCTCGACGCCCGACAGGTTGAGGTGGTCGAGCTCCGATATTTTGCCGGATTGACCGTCGATGAAACGGCGGAGACACTGAACGTGTCACCGGCGACGGTGAAGCGCGATTGGACCGTTGCCCGTGCCTATCTGCGGCGGGCCCTGAGTGATCATGTGGTCACGGACTGACTGCTCGCGACGAATGCACCCATATTTTCGCGCTGCCTACCCGACGCCTTCTCGCGAGGGTTCACGTCGGCCGTCGCGCTTCCCTGTCACCGGATCGACATGATGTCTCTGATCGCTGCGCAGCCTATCTACCGAACCGTCAACCGGTTTGCTCGTCGACTCCTGCCATTGCTTGCGGTGGTTCTTCTGGGAGGTCCGCTCGCCTTGCTGGCGCAGCCGTCGACGGTGATTCTTGTGCGCCACGCGGAAAAGGCCGCTGTCACCGGCGACGATCCACCGCTGAGTGAACTCGGTACGGTGCGGGCCGCCGATCTCGCCCTGGCCCTTCGTGCGTCGATACCGTCGGCGATCATTGTGTCGAGCCGTCAACGCACTGCCCTGACAGCGGCGGATGTTGTGAGGGCTTCCGGCACCACACCGCAGATCGTGTCGCTCGATGGCGGCGGCGCCGTGCACATTGCGGCCGTGGCCAAGGCGGTGCAACAGGCGAGCGGTGTCGTGCTCGTCGTCGGACATAGCAACACGATTCCAGCCGTCATCAAGGCGCTTGGTGGGCCGAGCCTGCCGGACATTTGCGACGCGACGTACAGTCATCTCTTTGTGATGACGCCGGCCCGCGACGGAAAGCCGTCCACGCTTGTGATGTCACGGTACGGCGCGCATGAAGGTCCCGTGCCAGCGTCGTGCGGAGGGATGATTCCGAAGTAGCGCTGCAACAGACTGTCCCCGCGCATTGATGGCGTGGCGCCGAGCGTTGACAGCATGCTGTTCCACGCGATACTATGCGATTCACGCGTTTTCTCTCTTCCAGACATTGCCGATGGATTCCCTGCTTCTCACCCGCGACACCGCCCAGCGCTGCTGGGCCGCGACCACTGCCGTCATGGTAGCTGCTGTCGTGACGGTCGCGCATGTCGATGCAGGGCGCATCGGGTAGCAGCGGCGACGTCTCGCCGCTCCTCGCGGATTCACGCCCCTCCTGCTTCGACTCGCAGTTGGGGCGTTTTCCTTTCGTTATCGAGGCTGCGCGTGCACACAGGATCTGATGCAATAGTGCTTCCACCAATTCCCGCCGGAAGTTTCTGGCAGGATCTCCGCGCGGCGTTGCGCGGAACACAATACGATTACACCAGCGGGGCCATTGGGCGCGCCATCTTCCTCCTGGCCGTGCCTATGGTGATCGAGATGGCGATGGAGAGTGTTTTCGCGGTCGTTGATGTCTTTTTTGTTGGTCGCCTGGGTGCCGCCGCGGTCGCTACCGTTGGCCTTACGGAGTCACTGATGATCGTGATTTACACGGTCGCCTTTGGCTTGAGTATTGGTGCGACCGCAACCGTCGCTCGCCGCATCGGAGAAAAAGATGCCGACGGCGCCGCGACCGCTGCGGTTCAAGTCCTGATCCTTGGCCTGCTGCTCTCAACGGTCCTGTGTGTATGTGGCGCCGTTTTCGCACCGCAGCTTCTGACGCTGATGGGCGCGAGCGCGGACGTGTTGTCGGTGGGCACGATGTACGCGCGCGTCACGCTTGGGGGCAGCGCCACCGCCTTTCTGCTTTTTCTGGTGAATGCGGTGTTCCGTGGTGCCGGTGATGCGGCCGTAGCGATGCGCGTCCTGATTCTCGGCAACGGCATCAACATCGTGTTGGATCCGATGCTGATCTTTGGCATTGGACCCTTCCCGGAACTCGGGCTCACCGGCGCGGCGGTGGCGACGACTATCGGTCGCGGTGTCGGTTGTGTGTTCGCGCTGTCGTTGCTTGCCAAGGGGAGCGGGCATTTGTCGGTCTCGCGGAAGCACATCCGTGTGCAGCCTGAGACGATGTGGAATATCGCGACGCTATCGGGCTGGGGCACGTTTCAAGTCGCGCTCAGCTCGATGAGTTGGATCGGACTGATCCGCGTGGTATCAGGATTTGGGAGCACGGCCATGGCCGGCTATACGATCGCGATCCGGATGATCATCTTTGCCCTCATGCCTGCTTTTGGTATCGGTGCGGCTGCCGCCACGATGGTGGGACAAGCGCTTGGCGCAAAGCTTTCCCAACGCGCTGAGCAGTCGGTATGGACTGCGGCGCGCTTTAACATGCTCTGTCTTGGACTTATCGGGGTAATGTTTTTGGTGTTTGCGCCGCTGCTGGTCGGGTGGTTCACCAACGACGGCGCCGTAGCGAGCGTGGCGGTCTTCGGTTTGCGGGCGATCAGTCTGGGTTTCCCCTTGTATGGCCTCGGCATGGTCCTCGAGCAGTCGTTCAACGGCGCCGGAGATACGCGCACACCCACGGCGATCAACTTTCTCTGCTTTTGGCTGGTGCAAATCCCCATGGCCTGGGCGTTGGCAACCCGCACGGCGCTTCACGAACGTGGCGTCTTTATCGCGGTGCCGATTGCCTACGGGGTGCTGGCGCTGGTCAGCGCGGTGATGTTCAAGCGCGGCGCGTGGAAAACCAAACACGTGTAGCCGGGGCTGTAACGGTGGCGATGGGTCCACTACGCAGAAATGTTGGAGGGCGACCGATACTGAAAGGGTGATCGATCGTTCAAGCGTTTCGCCCCCCTTCGCATTTCTTGCGTATCATGAGCCCTTTAACAGAAGCCCGCCTCACCTTACGACTACGCCGCGTCCGGCTTGCTGCGCTGCCGTTGGCGTTTGCCTCGTCGGCGCTCACTGCGCAAAGCGCATCGTGGCGCACCGGATCAGGGGCGGAAGGGATTGCGCTGAAGTCGGAGACGCCGCCGACGTTGCTGATACGCGCAGACAGTGCGGCGCGCGCCGGTCGATACGACGATGCGATCACGTTGCTCCGCCGGTATCGCGCACAGGCTCCGGACTCGGTGCAAGGGCTTGTCGCGTTGGCGCGTACGTTTGCGTGGGCGCGGCGTTTTCCTGAAAGTGTAGAGGCCTATGACGCAGCGGTGCGCCTCCTGCCGAATGACTATGAGCTGCGCATGGCGCAGGCTACGACCTTGGGCTGGGCCGGTCGCTACGACGAATCGGCAGCCGTGTTTCGCAGTACCGCGAGTGGGCCCGCGGCCGCGGTGCGAGCTGGCGAGCGGGGCCTGGCGAGCGTGGCGGGATGGCGCGGCGATCATGCCGATGCGTTGCGGCGGTGGGAGCAGCTGGTTGCCAGCGACACGAGCGATGCGGAGGCGTGGACCGGCTTGAGCCAGGCCCGCCGCTGGACGGGCAACGCACGTGGTGCGGAACGCGCCGCGCGGGCGGCACTCTCGCTCGCCCCCGCTGATGCGGAAGCGAAAAACGCGAGTGATGCAGCGCGCGCTGCCATTGGTCCGACGGTCGAGCCGCAGGCACTGCGTGTCCAGGACAGCGACGGCAATCGATCTCAATTCATAAGCGCGTCGGCGCGGATGGCCGCTCCATGGACGGGTTCGATGACCCTCATCGCCTCGCAGCGCACCGCGGAGTTTCTCGCGGCCCGCGGTACGGCGCGCACCGTGCGCAGTGTCATGAACTGGTCGCTTGTTGACGGAGGCCGTTTGAACCTTCGCGCTGAAGGCGGAGTCTCGCAGTTGGAAGGTCGTCGATCGCTGCTCGACTCGGCCGTTCTGCGTACGGCACCGATCGCCGCGTTGGGCGCGGTGGCACGCGTGTCTCGTCGCGTCACGGTCAGCGCAACGGCGTCACGGCGTCCGTTCGACGAGATCGCGCTCCTCATTGTGAATGGCATCTCGATGTCATCATTTGACGCGGCGACTGAAATGCAGCTGCCGGCGACCGTGCGCTTCACTGCGGACGCCGGCGTCACGCGCTTTGAGCATGGGGCCCCCAACACCCGACGCAGCGGATCGGCACTCCTCACGATTGCGCCGCGCAAATGGATGATGTTTGGCGCGGTGATGAAAGCGCAGGCGAACACGGGGACGCCGCGAGACGGCTATTTCGCACCGCGACAGTACCGGTTGGCCGAGGGGATGGTGCGCGTTGCGCGTGAGCGCGACAGGGGCGTGATCAGTTCGCTCGAAGCGGGTGTTGGGTCGCAGCGGATCGCGTTCACCAACGTCACACGCGTAACACAAATGACCCAGCGTGTGACGGCGTCGGTGACGTGGCGCCCGAGCGCCCGCTTCGAGATCAGCACGATGTCCAGTGCGGGCCGCATGGCGTCGCCGTTCACACAGGCCCCTGGGAAATACGAGTACTTCACGCTCGGTCTGCAGGCTCGCGTGCCGCTCAGATAGGCACTCCCCCGGCGGCATGCCGCTGTAAGGCGTTGGGCATCTCGCTCCCAGCGCGGGCTGCGGAACGTCACTGCTTCAGACTTTGGGGCATGCGGCCGAGACTGAAGTGCGAGAGGTGCCGTTCGGCGCACCTCGCTGCTCCGGCCTCAGCCCCTGTGCACATGTCTACTTTACGTTCGAAAATTCGGCGCTGGTCGCATCGCGCCCCTGCAGTTGGCGCTCTCGTGTTGGCGATCGGCTGTTCTTCAGAGCGGCAGCCGCTCGCCCCCACTGACGACACCCCGCGAATCCCTGAGATGGAGCTACCGGGGACCGTGCTTGTGAAAGATCCTGCATCGCTCGCGCGTTTTGTGATTGCCGGAGGCAATCGCCAGATTCCACTCATTCGCGATTCCGCGCGTCCGGCACCCGCTGGGGCGATGCGTGACGCGGCGTTTCAGGTGCAGTCGCGGCAGGACGAGCTCAAGCTGACGCTCGATGTCGAGGTGAAGCCACCCGAGGTGGGTAGGGAATCGCTGCAGGCCACACACATCGCCGTGAGCGGGGAGTGGGTATACGTCACATACGCGCAGATTGGCGAGGGTACGGCAGGCGCGGTCGACGTGCTGTACGTGACGGCGAACAACGAACTGAAGATGGTTTCTCGCGTCACCTTTGAGAGCACCGAGTACTACGGTGTCACGGTGGCGAATGACCGGCTGTAACTCGTTTGCGCCAGCGCGGATCCCAGGTTGGAGGAGCGCGCAGTTCTGGACGTGGTGCGCTTGCGAGACGGGCAAATGACGGAGCGCGTTGCCATGCAGCGGATTCCACTGCCCAGCTACGCCGGCACCAGCGTGCATGTGCAGGACGGTTTCGTGTGGGCGACATCGGGAAGTGGGGGACGAAACGTCGGCGGCTTGACGATCCTTGATGAGAAGGAGCTCAAGACACGCTCGCAGGAACGGATCGAAGATGCCCGCGCCGTGCACGGGGCGGGTGCGTATGTGGTGGTGTTCTCGGGCATGCCTGGCCGCGCGCGCGTGTACGATTCGCAGACCGCGAAGCAGCTGGGGAGAACCCTTGATGTTGGTGGTGCGGAGATTGCCGAGTCGAAGGGTACTGCGTGGGTAGAAGGCGACTGGGCCTTTCTGGGCGCAGGCAATGGGGGCGTAAAGGTGATTTCCTTGACGTCCGAAGGCGGTGTGCTGGCTGGCAAAGGCATTTCCATGCCGGAACTTGAGGGTGTGTCGGCGGAACTCTCTACAACCAATGCGGTCGCCACCGATGGTGACGGCATCATCATTTCGGCAAGCGGAGAAACGGGCGTACACATCTACTCCAGCAATCACCTGAAGCACAAGCCAGGCAGCGCCGACGCAGAACCGGAAATCTTCCGTTTGGGTCGGCTGGACTTTGGGACGCGCATCTCGGCCAACTTTGTTGCCGGCGATCGCAAGCGCATTTTCGTGGCGAGTGGTTTGGGTGGACTCAAGATCGTTCGCATCGAATGAGTCCGATCGCCGTCGATGTTCCGGCGTGGCGCATGGCACCAACGCTCGAGGTGTCGACGGCCAGACTGCTGTTGGTTGACGTGCCCGCGCGTCAGGCTGACGCACTGCGTGAGTACGTAGGTGATGTGCTGGTCGAGTTGACGACGATCGACGCTGTGTCGTGTGATGTGGGCACGTTTGCGCGGATGCGGCCACATGTGGTTCTCGTGCCCATCTGGCGCTTGTCGCTGGTCACTCCCCATGCGATGGCCGCTGGTGTGCCCGTCATTGCGCTCAACCTGCGCGCGCAGGCCGTTGACTGGACGATGTCGGCGCTTCGCGACGTGGCCGCGGTCACGTCGGTTGACATCGCCAGCGATCCTCGGGCGACCTTGGAGACCTCGCTGCGCGTTGCGTCGCGCACGCGTCTTGACGGCGGTGTGGCCATCGTGCTGCCCGGACCGGCCGGGATCATCGAAGAGGCACACGCGGTAGCGCGAATCTTCGGACTTCGTGTCGTCGCGTGCCGATCGGAAGACACACTGCCCGCCCTGGTGTCCGAACTCTCCCCCGCGCTGCTTTTTGCGGGGGCGTGGGCCAGCGACGCGGGTATCGCCCGCGCGGTCGACGTTCAGTCTGCTGCGAGTACCGCGCTGGCGGTGGCGTCGATCGGTGCTGAGGCGCTCGCTGGCGGCCTCACCGTCCATGCCACCTTTCCGCGGGCGACCGATCCGCCGGAGCAGGCGCTGGGTGAGCTCGCAACGGCCCTGGATGCTGTGCGTCGTTCCCGGGTCATGGCGGGTCGCCACGCGGCGACCAATCTCGCGCTGCCGCGCACACTCGTTGCACAGGCACAGGCCGTGTTTGTTGACACGGGCGCGGCTCATCCGCGGGGCGTCATTGTCTTCCGGGCAACGGGTGAACCCAGAGCAGACTCGCACGCGCTATGGGTCGCGGAGTGTCTTCGGCTGTCAGCCGGCGCGCGGGCGCACTTCCCGCAGGTCACCATCGGGCATGACGAGGACGACAGTTTGATCATGCTGGTGTCCGCATCGGCCGCGGACGTCGAGTCGTTCGCCCAGTCGATGGTGCAGGCACAGCGGGGGCTGGCGTGGGCGGCGGGTATCGCTGATGCGGCTGAAACGAAGGCACGCGACTTTTCCTTCCTTCGATCGTGCGCGCGGGAGGCATTGGCGTCGGACGATGTTGGCACTATTCGACGGTGGCAACGCGATACGGCCAGATCGAGCCCGGATGTGATCATCGTTGAGCCGGATGCGCTGCTCTCGCAGATGTTGCAGTACGGTTTGCGCAGCATCGGGCACAGTTGCCGAGCCATCGAGACAGGCACTGATGCACTGGACATGTTGCGACGAATGCCGCCAACCGCGCGGCCGGTGTTGATTGTGACGGACGTCGACCTGGCGGGCATCGACGGCCATTCGCTCCACGAGCGCCTCCGTGTCGAACGTCCCGGCGCTTTTGAGTTCGTCTTTCTCACCAATCACGCGGCCGAAGGAGAGCAACTTCGTGCGCTCGAGGCTGGCGCTCGCGAATATCTCATCAAGCCGATCAGCGTGCGTGTGCTGCTGGCGCGTCTGGCGCGACTCTTGAGCAGCAACTAGCCTGTGCAATTATTCACCGTCCTGAGTGTGATTGGCGTCGTGCAGATCATATTCTGCGCGCTGCTCGTTTTCGTGTTGATGGTGCATCGTCGCCGGACCACCCGTGCCGAACAGCTGCGCGCCCGATTCGCTCAGCAATTGGTGGAACCCCTTCGCACGTGGGCCCTGGGTGAACGGTCCATGGAGTCACTGTTGCCGTTGTTGCGCGCCGTGCCACCGACCATCGCGCTCGAGTCGATTGCTGTTCACTGCGCTGTGCGGGCTACGCCCACAGAACGCACGCGCATGGCCACGCTCTTGCGCGTCGAGCCATGGGTGCAGCAGCTGTTGGATATGCATCGCTCACGCCAGTGGGTCGATCGATTGCGGGCCGCACGCATGCTGGTGGTCGCCGGCGCGCCGACAGATCGCCCGATACTCACCGCGCTCCTTTCCGACCCACACGCTGCGGTCGTCTCGGCCGCGCTCTCGGCGGTCCGCCCATTGGGCGACGCAGTATTGGTTGAGACGCTATTGACTTCGTTGCCCACGCGTCCGGAGTATCTGCGCGCGCGTTCCGTCGACGCGCTCCGCGACGCGGGTTCTCTGACGCTTGCGCCATTGCAGGCACGGTTACGCTCGGAGTGCGATCCTGTGCGCCTTCGTCTTTATCTCGAAGTGGCCGACCATCTGGCCGACCCGCGCACTATCGTGCACTGCGCCGCCCACGCCACACACGCCGACGTCGGTGTGCGTCGCGCCGTTGCCCGTGCATGCCAACATTACTTCAGCGAGCGGGCGCACCCGGTGCTCACCGCGCTGCTGCAGGATGAGTCACCGGAGGTGCGGGCCGAAGCTGCGCGCTCATTGGGCGAGATTCGGGCCACCGCGTGTGTTCCGGCATTGGCGAGCGCCCTTCGCGATGGATCGCATGCCGTGCGTGTTGCCGCGGCACTCGCGCTTGCGCACATCGGTGTGGCCGGCCGAACTGCCTTGGTGAGCGCCGAGCAATCCGATGATCGATTTGCGGCAGACGCGGCGTGCTTCGTGAACGGCCTGTCGCGCGGGGCGATCCGTGAGTTGGCAGAGGTCTAACGCGTGACGACCTTTTCCGGAGTTCTCGGTGCGCTTATTGGCTGGACGGAGCATGCCGTGTTCTGGTATATGCTGCTGCTCAACACCAGCTACGCCGGACTGTTGCTTCTTGCCATTGTGGAGCTTGCCGACCAGTGGCATCTGGCGGGCGACAAGCAAACGGGCCTCGAATTGGGCTCGCACGCCCTGCCGCCGATCTCGGTGTTGGTCCCCGCGTACAATGAAGAAGCGACCATTGTTTCGAGTGTGATCAGCTTCCTGACACTCGAGTATCCGCGGCATGACGTGGTGGTGGTCAACGACGGCTCACGCGACGCCACGATGGCTGTGATGATTGCGGAGTTCGAGTTGTATCAGGTGCCTCCGGCGGTGCACATTCGTATTCAGAGCGCGCCGGTCCGGGCGTACTATCGATCGCGCCGCTTCTCGCGGTTGATGGTGATTGACAAAGAGAATGGTGGCAAGGCCGATTCGTTGAACGCGGCGCTGAACGCGGCGCGGCATCCCTACGTGTTGGCGGTCGACGCCGACACCATCGTCGAACCGGATGCGCTCATTCGCTTATCGCGGCCATTCACGCTCGGAAAACAGGTTGCCGCGATCGGTGGGACCGTGCGCATCGCGAACGGTTGTCGCGTGTCGCATGGACGCGTCTTCGATCCGCGTGTTGACAGTCGCTGGCTCCCGGGCATTCAGACGGTTGAATATCTCCGGGCGTTTCTCTTCGGTCGTCTGGGTTTCAATCGCCTTGGCGGCAACATGATTATCTCAGGCGCCTTCGGACTGTTCAGTCGCTCGCACATGCTCGCGATCGGTGGGTATGAGCATGGCAACGTGACGGAGGATATGGACCTTGTCGTGCGGTTGCATCGGTGGCTGCGTGAGCATCGCGATCCGTCGATCGTGACATTCATTCCCGATCCCGTCGCATGGACCGAGGTTCCCACGTCACTTGCCGTACTCGGGCGCCAGCGGGAACGGTGGCATCGCGGATTGATTGCGACGATGTGGACCCGGCGGAGCATGCTCTTCAATCCGCGCGATGGTGTAATTGGGATGGTGAGCTTTCCCTTCTTTTTCTTTGGAGAGATGCTTGCGCCACTTATAGAATTGCTGGGTTATGCGATGGCCGGTGCCGCTATTGTCAGCGGTCGCTTTGACAGTTCGTTTGCGATGCTCTTCCTCGGCGTCTCGATAGGCTACGGCGCGCTGTTGTCGTTTTGGACGGTGCTTCTTGAGCAGATGACCTTCCGCCGATACACCGATGCCAATGACATTTGGCGCATGCTGGCGTTTGCCCTGCTGGAGAACGTTGGGTATCGGCAACTCACCGCGTGGTGGCGTCTCAAGGCGTTCTACAACTTCGCCAAGGGCGAACGCGGATGGGGCAAAATGGTGCGAGAAGGGTTCCGCGGATCGCCGGCGTCGATACCAGCGGTAGCCGAAGCGGCGGGAGCCGAACCGGTCCGTCCGTCGGCGACCGAGCCACGGACTGTGCCGGAGCGCCGCGTCGCATAGTCGAACTGCGCGCGACGTGGCAGTAGCTTTGTTTTATGTCGACTGAGACCAACCAGAGCGCTGTCCCGCCGCACCCGACGCTTTTTCGTGTCGGCGTGGTCACGATCTCCGATCGAGCCAGCGCTGGCGTGTACGAAGACCGGTCTGGCCCAGCCATCGTGGATGTATTGTCGCGATGGTTGGCGACGCCGTGGGAGCCGGTCGTGCGGGTGATCGCGGATGAACAGGCCCTGATCGAATCCACGTTGTGCGAGCTTGCTGATGTGCAGCGTTGCAGCCTGATCGTGACCACCGGTGGTACCGGGCCGGCACCGCGCGACGTGACCCCTGAGGCTACCGTCGCAGTGTGTGATCGTTTGCTTCCCGGTTTTGGTGAGCAGATGCGCGCCGTTTCGGTAAACACGGTGCCAACGGCCATTCTTTCGCGGCAAGTCGCGGGCACGCGAGGCGGATCCCTCATCGTCAACCTGCCGGGGAAACCGGCGGCAATCGAGCAATGCCTCGGCGCGGTTTGGGCCGCTCTCCCATATTGCATCGAGTTGATCGGGGGACCGCGTCTTCAGTCGAGCGCGCAGTCCCCAGTGCCGTTCCGACCCCTCAACGCCTAAGCCGAGTCACGACGCATGAGCATTTCGCCTGATCTGTTGAAGATTCTGGTCTGCCCAAAGAGCAAGGGACCGCTTGAGCACTATGAAGGACCGCCTGAGGTGTTGGTCTGCCGCGAGAGTCGGTTGGTGTACAGCGTTCAGGACGGCATTCCCGTGATGTTGATCGACGAAGCCACCGCGTTGGACGACGCGCTGTATCCACCGCGGAGCTGACGCGCCGTGTCGGCAGATTCAGAGCGTTCGTGGCGAAATGCGACGCGCGTCGTGCGCGCCGGACTGCCGGACGCGGCACCTGGGGCTCCGTATCTGCCCGGTCCCGTCTTTGCGGCGCCGTATCACGCGGCCGGCGATCCAGCGGCATCCCCCTACACCTACGGACGATTCCACAATCCGTCGTGGCATGCCTACGAATCCGCGCTTGAAGCGCTGGAAGGCGGACCGTGCGTGCTGTTCCCGAGTGGGATGGCGGCCACCGCGGCCCTGTTGGCCACCATGGTGCGTCCCGGTCAGAAGGTGGTCATGCCGTCGGACTGCTACTACACGACGCGGCTGGTTGCGTCGCAGGAATTTGCCGGAGCGTGGTTTGCGTTGAGCGGGATCGACGTGGTGATGGCGCCCACGCGTGGCGATGGATTACGCGCGCACTTGTCTGGCGCCGCGCTGCTCTGGCTGGAGTCGCCAACCAACCCACAGCTGGATGTCTGCGACATCGCGGCCCTCACGCAGGCGGCACACGACGTCGGCGCGTTGGTGGCCGTCGACAACACCACGGCCACGCCATTGCTGCAGCAACCGCTTGCCCTTGGCGCAGACTTCGCGGTCGTGTCGGATACCAAGGCGATGACGGGACACGCGGACCTGGTGCTTGGGCATGTTGCGGCGCGTAACCCAGAGCATGTCGAACTGTTGCGCACGTGGCGCACACGGATGGGCGTGATACCGGGACCGATGGAAGCGTGGCTGGCGCACCGCTCGCTCGCTACGTTGGACGTGCGCGTGCAAAGGCAGTGCGACACGGCCATGCAGATGGCGGCGCTGCTGGCATCACACCCCAAGGTGACCGGTGTACGCTATCCGGGGTTGGCAACAGACCCGTCGCATGCGATTGCCGCGCAGCAGATGTCACGCTTTGGCAGCGTGATCAGTTTTGAGCTCGCGGATGCGGCGTCGGCGACACGCTTCTTCGCCGCATCACGACTGGTGTATGAAGCGACCAGTTTTGGTGGTATTCACACCAGTGCCGAACGACGGGCGCGTTGGGGCGGTGACGCGGTCGGTGAAGGGTTTGTGCGGCTGAGCATCGGGCTTGAAGATGTGCGGGACTTATCGCGGGACTTTGAGGTGGCGCTGGATGCGGCGTGATAGCGTAGACCGCCGCGGCTTTGTCGCCAAGTCCGTGACCGCGGCGATGGCTGCTGCCGCTGGTCTTACGGGTGCACCGACCAACGTACTCGCGGACACTCGCGAACGCGACGCCGAGACTGCCGCACCACCGTTCCCGTATGCGGAGCTTGGCGTTGCGGAGTTGCAGACACGCATGACGCGTGGCACGCTTTCCGCTCGTGCGCTCACGGTCGCTTACCTGGCGCGGGTTGCGTCGATTGATGCGGCTGGCCCCACACTGCGTTCGGTGATCGAAACGAATCCCGACGCGTTACGCATTGCAGACACTCTCGATGGCGAGCGACGCGCGGGGAAAGTGCGCGGACCACTGCACGGAATTCCCGTCCTGATCAAGGACAATATCGATACCGCCGATCGCATGCAAACGACGGCCGGGTCGCTGGCGCTCGTCGGTACGCCAGCGCCACGCGATGCCTTCATCGTCGAGCAACTGCGCGCGGCCGGCGCGGTGATCCTCGGGAAGACAAATCTCAGCGAGTGGGCGAACTTCCGCTCGACCCGGTCGACGAGCGGGTGGAGCGGACGAGGCGGACAAACGCGCAATCCGTATGTGCTGGACCGCAACCCCTGTGGGTCGAGCGCCGGCACCGGGGCCGCTATATCGGCTAATCTCGCTGCCGTCGGCATTGGGACAGAGACGGATGGGTCGATAATCTGTCCGTCATCGATTTGTGGGTTGGTGGGCATCAAGCCGACCGTTGGGTTGGTGAGCCGCAGCGGGATCATTCCGATCTCCGTCACCCAGGACACCGCCGGGCCCATGACGCGGAGCGTTGCCGATGCGGCCGCGGTACTCGGGGCGCTTGTTGGCGCGGACCCGCGCGATGCGAGCACGACGCGACGCCGTCCATCGGTGCCGGCGAACTACCTCGAGGCACTGGACCGCGCGGCACTGAGGGGCGCGCGCATTGGCGTCGCGCGCAACATGGCCGGATTTCATCCACTGGTCGACGTCGTATTCGAGCAGGCTCTGGAGGCGATGCGTCAGGCTGGTGCGGAAGTTGTTGAAGGCGCCGATGTCCCCACGGTGAACAAGATCGACGCCGCGGAAACGGAAATCCTCTTGTACGAGTTTAAGGATGGTATCAACGCCTATCTGGCTTCGCGTGGAAACACGGTGCGCGTGCGCACGTTAGCCGACCTGATTGCGTTCAACGCCGAGCAGAGGTCGCAAGAAATGCCGTGGTTTGGTCAGGAGCTGTTCGAGAAGGCACAAGCCAAGGGCACGCTCAGTGATACGGTGTACCGTGACGCGCTGGAGACGTGTCGCCGTCTGTCACGTGATGAAGGCATTGATGCGGTGCTCGCGTCCCATCGCCTTGAGGCGATTGTGGCGCCATCCAACGGCCCGAGTTGGCCCACCGATCTGATGAACGGTGATCGCTATAGCGGCGGGAACTCGAGTGTCGCTGCCGTGGCGGGGTACCCGAGCATTACGGTGCCGATGGGATTCGTGGGCCCACTGCCGGTGGGCGTGTCGTTTATCGGCGGTGCGCTCACGGAGCCACGGCTGATCGGTCTCGCCTATGCGTTCGAGCAGTCCACGAAGGCACGTCGCACGCCGCGCTTCCTGGCCACCGCGTCGTACTCCCGATGAGCAGCCCCACCGGGCGCGACACCGACGGTGCAGTCGGTCGCGTATCTGACGGCGTCGACCCGTCAACGCGGACCAAGGCGCTGATCGGTCTTGTGGTCGCGTTGCTGCTGGGTGTTGCCGGCTGGGTCGGTCTCACGCGCGCCACGGATCGTGGGATCGCGCGACTGGCGGCCATCGATCGCGCCCGCGGCGTGTGTGAGGGCTCATGGCGCGGGGCGCGCACACGACCGGAAACGCTCAGGGTGGATCGCATCGCCTTGGCAGACACTATCGATCCGCGGTCAGACGAGGCGTTGATGCAGTGCGGCGACCTGCGCGACAAAGGCAGCGCGGCGGGGCGGCCCAACGCGCGTGAGATGAGTGGTGAACCCATGCCGCGCGGACTGCGGTAGCAACTCGGCGGCTGGGCACGATTCCGCCAATCTGCGCGTTCTCTCTCCTATGCTCCATTTTTCTTCCATCGTTCCTGTGCTGCGGGTGACCGACGTGGCGCGCAGCATGCAGTGGTATCACACCATTCTGGGGTTCAGCATCGAGCCGTCCCCAGCCGAGGCGCCGCACGACGCCTGTCGCTTGCGTCGCGATGACACCGAGCTGATGCTTCGGCGAGCCGTCGCCGGGCCATCAACCCGGATCCCGACGCATGGCGATTGGGACATCCTGCTGCGCCTGAGCGGCGATTCCCTGGTGTCTCTGCTGGACGAGGCTCGGCGACGCACACCGCTGGTGCGGGGGCCTGAACTGATGCCCAATGGCGACGTGGAGTTCGAGCTGGAGGATCCGGACGGGTTTCGCGTGTGCGTGGCGGAGGCGGTGAGCGATACCCGCGGGATCCCGCGCGCGATCGCGTAACATCGAGCAGAGGCTCGCGTCGCTGAACACCACGCTACACACCGGAGGCTACACGCCGGCCGCCACGCCGTCCACCACCTTTCCGTCAAACAGATTCACTTCACGATCCGCATGTCGTGCGTACCGCGAATCATGCGTGACCATGCAAATCGTAGAGCCGTTTCCGTTCAGCTCGCGTAGCAGATCCATCACGGCCTCGCCGTTCCTGGAGTCCAGGTTTCCGGTGGGTTCGTCGGCCAGGAGAATCGCCGGATCGCCCGCGACCGCACGAGCAACGGCAACGCGCTGCTGCTGGCCACCGGAGAGTTGCGGCGGGTAATGCTTGCCTCGGTGCATCATCCCGACGCGCTCAAGCGCCGCTTGCACGCGATCTTTGCGCTCGCTGGCAGCCGTGTCGCGATAGGTCAGCGGCAATTCAACGTTTTCAAACACCGTCAGATCGCCGATCAAGTTGAAGGCCTGAAAGATGAACCCGATTTCTCGATTGCGGACGCGTGCTCGATCGATTGGTGCCAACTTCGCGACTGACGTGCCGTTGATGCGATACTCGCCGGCACTCGGCGAATCGAGCAATCCGAGAATGGAAAGCAGCGTCGTTTTGCCGCAACCGGACGGCCCTGAGATCGCCACGTATTCGCCCTTGTTGATGTGAAAGTGCACATCGGCAAGCGCATGGGTCTCGACTTCATCAGTGTAAAACACCTTGTTGATGCCGGTCATGCGAATCAGTGCGTCGTCGGTGCTGGCCATCGTGCGCTCCGGAGCGTGAAAGAGTGTGGAATCGAATGGTGCGAACTACTTAATGCGGACCCGCTCCACGTTGGCGTAGGGCGTCATGTCAGACAGGATGATCTGATCGCCCACCGCGAGTCCCCGAAGAATCTCGATGGTATTCACCGAGCTGCGTCCCAGCTCCACTGACACGCGTATGGCCGCGTCGCCACCGTCGACGATCTTGAACAACGTGACGGGGCCGGTGCCGACGCTGAGCGCCGGGCGACCGGTATAGATGATGTTGGGCAGACGCTCGATCTGGATGGTGCCGTCGACGTTGATGTCCGGGACAGCACCTGCCGGAAGTGGCCCGTCTAACGTGACGTCGATCATGACACTGCCGCCGGTCGACCCGGGGTCTTTGCGCGAGACATGACCCTTGACGAGTCCGTTGTGAGTGTCGATCGACGCGCTCTGCCCAAGTTGAATGTCCTTCGCCTGAGACTCCGGTATACGCAACACTGCTTTGAGCTTGCCAGGCTGCACCACTTTCGCGAGCGCGGTACCTTCGGGCACCCACTGACCAAGTTGCAGTGTCAGATCTTGCAACACCCCGGCTTCGGGCGCGCGTACGTGCAACGAGAGCAGGCGGGCCGTCTGACTCTCCGCAATGGCGCGTAGCTGAACGACGCGTGAGCCTTGCACCGCAATCTGGGAATCGATCGACGATGCCATGAGCTCAAGGCGATCGCGTTCGATACGGTAGCGCGTGGTAAACTCCTCGGCCGACGCCTTGCGATTCACTGCCTCGAAGGGCGGCACCAAGCCAAGGCGTACCAGTGAATCGGCCGCCCGCGCTTCTTGCGTCGCACTGATCCATGAGGTCTTCATGGTGGCCACCAACCCTTCTTGCGAGAGCAGGCCACCGCGCAGCGACGTCCGCAAATTGAGGAGGTCGATCTGCGCCTGCCGCACCTGTTGCTCGGCTTGCATGGTCTGGATTTGCAAGTCGGGGTTGGAGAGTTCGAGCAGGAGCTCGTTGGCGGATACATTGCGCCCCGACTCCGATGCTAAACGTTCAACGCGTGCGGATGCTTGTGCAGTGATCCACCGAATCCGCTCGGGGGCTAAGGTCCCGTTCCCGCGTACTTCGCGTACCACGTCGCCCTGCTTGACCGTGTCGATCAGTACGGCGACGCGATCAATCTCCTGCGATGCCGGGTCAAGTTGACTGAGGCCGTACGTCGCGGCTGCGACGACAACAATGGCGGCACCAATCAGCAGATTGCGCAAACGATTCGACCTGGGAGGACGTGCGATATCCATCAGTCCAGCACAGTAGTGAGGACGGTGATGCCAGCGCCGAACATCCGCGGGAGTGTGACGCGCCGCGCATTAGTCATGGCGCAGTGCGAGCATAGGATCGACGTTTGCGGCGCGCCGCGCTGGTAAAAAGCCGGCGACGGAGGCGATCGCGGCGAGCAGGATGACGGCGACCAGGAACACGAGTGGGTCGTACCCCTTGAGCCCGAAGAGCAGGGATTGTGCCGCGCGGCCGACGCCCACTGCGGCGGCGACACCGACGATGCCGCCAACCAACAGCATGATGCCGACTTGCTTCATGACGAGACGTCGCACGTGGCGCCCGTCAGCACCGAGCGCCATACGGACTCCGATCTCGCGTGTGCGCTGCGAGACCGAGTAGGCGAGGACGCCATAGAGTCCGATACTCGCCAGCACGGTCGCCAGCCCGGCGAACGCAGCGGACATGATGCTGATGAGGCGATCGAGAAAGATGTTCTGCTTGATCTGCTGGGGCATCGTCCGCAAATCTTCAACCGGCAACGACGGATCGATGCGTTTGAGCGTAGCGGGAATGGTGCGCAACAACTGTTCCGGCGGGAGCGACGTCTTGACATAAAAGTACAGTCCGCCGACTCGAGGATCCTGACGCCACGGCAGGAAGAAGAGCGGTGGGACAGGGTCCTTCACATCGCTGTACCTGGCATCCTGCACGACGCCGACAATCTGAGTGTTGAGCGAGTCTGGTCCGTTCGTGGACATGTACTTGCCCAGCGGGTCTTTGGTCAGATTGAATTTCCTGGCAAAGGTCTGGTTGACCATCGCGACGCGCGCGCTTCCCAGTCGATCGCTTTCGGTAAACTCACGGCCGGCGAGAAGCTTCATCCCCAGCGTTGTGATGTATCCGGCGCCGATAGCGTTGAATCGCGCGTTATTGTCGATGTCAGGGCCCGATGCGAACCCTTGCACGTGGACATCTGTACCCCAGTTGTCGCCAGCCAGCAGGGGCACCATGGATGATGTGACGGCCGTGACGCCAGGGATCGCGGACAACTCGGATTCGATACGCTCGAAGAGTGCCTTGGATCGCGTACTGTCGTATGCATTACGCTCAGGTACCACTCCGAAGGTAACGACCTGCTCCACACGCACCCCAAGATCGACTCGGCTCACGTTCACCAGACTTTTCAGGAACAGTCCCGCACAAATCAGCAGCATCATGGAGAGGGCGATCTGCACCGTGACGAGGCCGTTGCGGAAACGCGCCGCGGATTTACCACCGGTGATCTGGCCAGCCCCAGCCCGAATCACCGTGATCAGATCCGAGCGCGTGCTATGCAGCGCGGGGAACATGCCAAACACCATGCCGGTGGCGATGGCCAATGCAGCGGCAAAGGCGACGACAGGCCAGCGCAGATCCAACGTAAACGTCGACGAAGCTTCTGCCGGCAAGAGCGCACCAATCGTGCGAAGGGTCCACTGCGCCACGAGCAAGCTCACTGCGCCGCCCATCAGCGAGAGGAGCATGGACTCGAGCATCAGTTGCGTCATCAATTGCCGACGCGACGCACCGAGGGCGAGGCGCAAACCCATCTCCATGGCGCGCCCCGCGCCCCGCGCAAGCAGCAGATTCGCAATGTTGGCGCAGGCGATCAGCAGCACGATGCCCGTAATGCTGAACAACATGAAGAGTGGCGTTTTCGAATCGGCGTGCACCTGGCTCTGGCCGCGCGATCCTTCGACCACCGAAACCTGCTTTGCCATGAACAAGATTTTGGTTTTGTCACTCATGCCGTCCTGAAGCGGTAACTCAATGTCGCGCAGTATTCGACCGTACACGTTGTTCAGCGACGGACGGGCCTGATCACGGGAGATGCCGGGCTTTAAACGCGCGAACAGATAGGCCCAATAGGCGCGGCGATCCTCGAACTGCTTGCCGCGGGACTCCAAAGTCGCGCGCATCGAGATCGGTACGAAGGCGTTCACGGGAACACCGAGCGTCGTGCCGCGAAATCCTTTGGGTGCCACGCCAACAATGGTCATGGATCGCCCATTGATCACGATGTTCTGCCCAACCGCGCCGCGAGCGCTGCCATAACGTTCCTGCCAGAACGGATAGCTCAGTACCGCCACGAAGTTGGCACCGATCACCTTATCGTCGGACGGTCCCAACAGGCGCCCAACTTCAGCCTTGATACCAAGGACCGGGAAGTATGAGCCGGACACAAAAAGGCCCTGACCGGAACTCGGCTCGTTACGCACGGCGAAGTTGGCGCCAAATGAGACGTGTGCCGCGATCCCTGTGAAGACCTTCTGCTGTTGCTCCAGGTCCTTGAACATGGGATAGCTGAACACTTCGTCGCAGCCACCCGCTTCCGAGCAGCTTTGCGAACCCGGTTTGGGTCCGGGCGCGCCGAGATTAACGAGCTGATCCGGGGCAACCACGGGAAGCGGCTGCAGCAGGATCTGATTGAACAGCGAAAAAATGGCCGCGTTCGCGCCGATCCCGAGAGCCAGCGACGCGACGCCGACGGTGGTCACGAACGGCGTCCTGAAGAGCGTGCGGACGGCGAGCTTGAGTTGTCTCATGCGAAAGCACGGGTGAGGCGGAGGGAGGGGCGTCCGGTCGTGGCGAGCTCGCATTGGACATGCGGGCAGCGCAAATGGTTTGGACCCCCCCATATTCTCTACAACCGTCCTCTTCCCGCCGCCTTGCAGCGCTATCGCCCGCGCGCTACCGTGGAGTGTTCGCGCTCGCCCGCTGCCTACCCTCCGAGCAAGTCCAGCGTGGCCGCCACCAAGTAGCGCAGGCCAATGTCCAACGCCGATTCGTCGACGTTGAATCGCGAATGGTGATGCGGGTACGTGATGTTTTCCATCGCGTTGCCGGCGCCAACAAAAGCGAAAACACCGGGGGCGCGCTGTTGGTAGGCGGAAAAGTCCTCGCCACCCATCGTGGGACGCATGGGGGTGAGCACCTGCGGCCCAAAGGTGCGTTCAACGACCTGCGCCAAGCGCGCAGAGAGTGCCACGTCGTTGACCACTGGCCGATAGCCCCGTTCAACCACGAATTCGTAGGTCGCGCCGTGGGCGTCGCAGACGCCTTTGATGATCCGCTCCATCAATTCGGGAATGCGTTGCCGCAAGTCGGGATCGAACGTGCGAACCGTCCCACTGAGTCTTGCTTCGTTCGGGATGACGTTGAACGTCGTCCCTGCGTGAAACTGTGTGATCGAGACGACGGCTGGATCGAGCGGGTCCACGTTGCGCGCCACGATGTGCTGCAGCGCGGTGACGAGTTGCGCACCCACGGCAATGGGGTCGACCGTCTCATGCGGGCTCGCGGCGTGCCCCCCCCGTCCGATCACCGTGCACGTAAACGTGTCTGGTGCCGCCATCGCTGGTCCCGACACAATGCCAATACGACCCACCGGCATCGGTGCCCAGAGGTGCAGCCCAATCACGGCGTCGACGCCATCCATAACGCCCTGCTGCACCATCTGTTCGGCGCCGCCGGGCGACATCTCCTCGGCGTGCTGAAAGAAGAACCGTACTTCGCCAACGAGCTGGTCATGATGTCGCGCGAGGAGCGTCGCCAGGCCCAACACAATTGAGGTGTGACCGTCGTGCCCGCAGGCGTGCATCAACCCGTCACTGGTCGACCGGTAGGGCAGGTCGTTCTCTTCGTGAATCGGCAACGCGTCGATGTCCGCGCGTACGGCGATCACGCGACCCGGCACCGCACCAACGAGGCGTGCCATCACGCTGGTCTCGGTGGGCCGTGAGACGATCAGGCCGGGGATGGCCGCCAAGGCGTCGCGAATGAAGCGCGCGGTTTCGTGTTCATAGAACGCGACTTCGGGATGCTGATGCAAATGGCGACGCCAGTCGATGACCTGTGGCGCAAGGCGCTCCGCCTCAGTGAGGCAGGCGGCCAGACTGATGGATGATGTCATTGTCGATGGGGCGAAACGCGTGAACATCCCGTATAGTCCATGTACTGTATTCTGTCTTCGGGGCTCCGTCGCGGCTACGGGCGCCGGCAACCCGCATCAGCGGTGCGACGCGACAGGACTCCGGAATCAAAGCCGACCCCTTTGTCGTACGAACAGCCATGCCCACGACGTTTCCAGGAACCGCCCGCGACGGCCAGCAACCCGCGCCCGCGGTGCCCCAGCCGCCTGCCGCTCCGCCGCTCGCGCAAACGACCACGCCGGCCGTCGCTCCCACGCCGCGCCTGGCCACGGAGGCTAACGTCGATGCGTTGCGAGACATGCGCTCAGAGCTCTCAAGGCAGCTGACGTCGGCCACCTCACGACGAAAGGAGGTCGCGGAGCAGCTGCGCAACACGCCAGCAGGGCCAGGGAGGGCTGGGCTGGAAGGACGCCTTGCCGTGCTCGACTCACGCATCATGAAGCTGGAATCGTCCATCGCCGAGGTTGGAGAGCAACTGGCGAACGCACCAGGCGATCTCGTGAACTCCGGAACGACCGAGCCCTCACAGCGGTACGGCCCGTTCAGCTCGGGGCAACTGACGGGCATCACCATCGTGTCTATCGCGCTCGTGTGGGCGCCGTTGGCGTTTGCTGCCGCGCGGATCATGATGCGTCGATGGGCTCATCCCAGACCGGCACCGCAAATTCTTGAGAGCAGCGCACGGTTGGAGCGAATGGAGCAGGCGATCGACGCCGTGGCCATAGAGATCGAACGCATCTCCGAAGGACAGCGTTTCGTGACGCAGGCGATGGCCCAAAAAGATGCGGCGCCAGCGTTGGGCGTTGGTCAGGCGCCAGCGCAGGAACTGCGTGTTGGCGAGGCCGAGCGGATGATGCGAGGCTAACTCGGCGGGCTGTTGCGTCCTGGCGATTTTTTGCGCGCGGCAGGCACGTTCTTCTCTTTGCGGTCCTCGACCTCTTCCCGTTCGTCATCGTCAATATCGACGGCGAGCGGAAAAAACAATGACTGCTTGACCGTTGGATACGGTGTCGCGAAGCCCTTCGCCGCGTGCCAGAGAATGCGATTGAGACGCTCCGTGGGGGCCGCATCGGGTTCACGGAAATTCATGCGGGCGCTCGCCAACGCGGCAGCGCGTCGTTCGGCGGCGTTCGGTCCCGTGATCTCGCTCACTTTGCGATTGAGATCATACAACGATTGTCGCGGGATGATCGCCGAGTAAGGCGTGAAATCGGGTGCCTCGTTGGGCCCGAGAAAAGCGGCCCGCATATCGGTGGCGACCAGATCGAAGAGGCTGAGCGCGGGCAAGCCGAGCATCAGTTCGATGGTTTTCACCATGCTTGGCTGGCTGTAGAACGTGCTGTCGATCACGCGACGCCTGGCATACGGACTGGCCACCATCGCCACGGTGCGGTGCCCGTCAATGTGATCCACGCCATTCTGTGCGTCGTCTTCGACGACGAGAATCGCCATCGATCTCCAGAACGAGGAATGACTCAACGCGTCCACGATCTTGCCGAGTGCCAGATCGTTGTCTGCCACGCAGGAGGCCGGCGTACACCAGCCGCTGGACGTGCCTTGTGTGTGATCGTTCGGCAGGATCATCAGCGTGAGATGTGGCATCTGCTTGCGCTGCTCCCAATCCGCCAGATGCGCAATGAATACGTCGGCCTTGACCACATCGGGCACTTCCTGTGTCCACCCCGGGTACTCACGCACCAGGATGCGATCGAGACTCGGGATTTCACTGCGCGTATTGTAGATCGTTTTGAGCGTCTGTCGGGCGAGGGCGGGCGAATACCGTGTGCTGTCACGGTACATCGCCATCAGCTTGGCGCGCGCGTTCGGGACCGAGTCGCTCGGTGCTGGTGCGTATTCGCCAAAGCTGACCACGCGTTTTCCTTTGGCCTGCGCCGACTCCCACAGGAATCCACCAGACGAGTAGGTGAGTGGATCGTTCCCTTCGCTGGGATAGCTTCGCCCGTAATACAGCGGCCACATCGGATACGCGGTTTCATTGGCCTGCGTGAGCCAGTTGTGTCCGTCGGCCGAATTGCCGCCCGACGCGAAGAAGTGATCGAAAAGAACAAATTGTTCGCTGAGCGCATGCGTGTTCGGTGTGACGTCGCGACCGTACATGGTGAGCGACGGGTCGCTGGCGCCTTTGCCGATGTCGCCCAGGATTTGGTCGTAGGTGCGATTCTCCTTGATGATATACACGACGTGCTGAACAGGACTGGGCTCGCCGGGACGTTCGGGGACCGGCTGCGCGCGCGCCGACAGGCGGGGCGAGAGCGACGGTGCGGCGCCACCACTGGCCAGATGAAACCGATTGTTTTCCGCGACGCTGATGGTGAAGGCCGCGAGTTCCGACTCAGTGGGCGAGCTGATGACATTGACGCTGCCGCGCTCCGCGAACACGTAGCGGCCTTCCTGACCATTTGTTTTTCCGGTTCCCGCGCCGACGCCGAACAGCGTGCCCACGGCGATTGTTGATCCGTCGGCGCTGACATCAATACTGCTCGGATACCAGCCGGTGGGAACGAGCCCTGCAAGCGTAGCGAGCGATGCGTTGGCACTGCCCACACGATAGACCGCCAATGCGTTGGCACCCCCCAGCGTGACATAGAGCAATTGCCCGTTGGGCGACAAGGCGAGCGCCGTTGGCGTGAGTCCGATCTTGCGTTCGCGAAACGGCGCGATGGGGATGGTGCCCGCCAGTGCGTTGATGCGCGTATCGATCACGCTGATATCGTCACTGTTGCCGTTCGCCACATACAGGCGTTGCCGCGCGTGGTCCCACACGAGACCGGTGGGGTGTTTGCCGACGGTGATGCGATGCGTGACGACGCCGCGTTGTACATCAATGCGTTCAACAGTACCGGCGAGCGCGATACCGCGTGCGTTCACGCGCACCGGTTCGGCAGCGGGGTCACAGCACTGCGAAGCACGTCGTGCGCCCGAGGTTGGTTTTGGCCCGCCGAACACCGAGACCCACGCGGTCGCACCGGAGGGTGAAATGACGGTGGCGATGGGGAGCACGCCGAGCGGCACGGTGCGAAGTGTTGCGCCAACGTCGGCGTCGAGCACCACGAGTTTGTCGTCGGCTGGCAGTGGTACCACGGCCACACGGCGCCCGTCGGCGCCTTTCTGCGATGCGACGGAGGGCCCGCCCGCCATGAAGTCCCCCAACGGCCCCGATTCCGTAATCACCCGTGCCGCGGAATCGGTGGCATAGCTCACGAGCTGCGCGACGGACTTGGCGCGTGATAGCGGCGGACCGCCCGGGGTGCGACTGGCCGCCACATCGGCGGGGAGCTTGCCTACGGACGCGATAATCGGACGTCGTGTGACGGGATCGATCACGATCCCGTGCACGCCGGGACGCCCATTAAAGGTCGCGCGACCGAGCACTCGACTGTCGCGCCAGGCCATTCGCCATGCGTTGCCCGGTACGATGGTCCAGAGCTCACCGGCGTTCGCGCCAAAGCGGACGCCGGCCACGCGTCCTTCGAACACGCTTTGCACGCCGGCGGGCGTGACGCGCTGCCCGACCGCGAAGACGCCGGGGTCGGTGACGGTGCGCTGGGGGGGTTGCAGTGCGGTGGCTTGGAGCAGGGCAAGGCCGAGTGCGAGCATGGGTATTTTTGTTGGGGTATGCCAGAGAATACGCCGCGACATGGGGCGCCAGCAAGCAACAGTTCGGTTTCGGTTCTACATGACGCAGGCAACGGTGGCACGAGACGCATTGAAGACAGGAGCGATCGCCGCATACGCAACGAGGAGCCACGGTATCGTGGCTCCTCGTTGTTGACCATATCCCCTTTTGGACGGCGTGCATCACACCGGGAACAACATCTCCCGATAGCGTGGCAACGGCCAGAACTCATCACCTACCACCAGCTCCAGCGCGTCCACCGCCTCACGCACCTCGTGCATCGCATCGCAGCCCGTGCTGGTGAGATACGCGCCCTGCGCGACGGGATCGTGGTGCAGGCTTTCCCCCTTGGCGATCACCTTTGCCAGTTCGGCGCGCTTCTTCTGCAACGTGCTCACCATCTTGGTTACTGCGTTGGCAGCGTCGACCAGCGGCTGCATGTTGATGCCGGCCGCGGCACCTTGGCCCGCCGCCTGCGCCACCTGGCCCACGTAGGCATACGTCGCCGGCAGAATCTGCGTGTCGACGATCTGCAGCAACGTGTGCTGTTCGATCTGGATGTCCTTGATGTAACGCTCGAGACGCACGTGATAGCGGCTCTCCAACTCGATCGCCGTCATGATGTTCGTGGATTTGAACAGCGCCTTGGCTTCCTTTGTGGTGAGTTGCGCCAATCCGTCCGGGGCGCGGCGCAGGTTGAGCAGGCCACGCTTGTTGGCTTCGACCACCCATTCGTCGGAGTAGTTATTGCCCTCGAAGCGAACGGCCGCCGACTTCTTGAACGAGGCACGCACGACTTTCAGCACGGCATCGTCGACACTCTTGGCCGTCTTGATTTCTTTGCGCAGCGTTTCTGTCATATCGGCCAACGCTTCGGCGACTGCGGCTTGCAGCAACATGACCGGGAAGGCGATGCTCTGCGAACCGCCCACGGCGCGGAACTCGAATTTGGCACCCGTGAACGCGAACGGTGACGTGCGGTTTCGGTCGGTGTTGTCCTGTTCGACTTCCGGCAACTTGGCCACACCCAACTTGAGCATCGCTTGCTCGGCGTTGGTGGGTGAGGTCTTCCCGGCGGCAATATCTTCGATGACCTGCGTCAGGCCCTTACCAAGGAAGGCCGAGATGATGGCCGGCGGCGCTTCGTTGGCTCCCAGACGGTGTTCGTTGCCGCTGGTCGCGATGCCGGCACGCAGCAATCCCGCGTGCTTGTGCACTCCCTCGAGCACAGCGGCCAGGAAGAGCAAGAAGCGCAGGTTCTGATGCGGCGTTTTGCCCGGCTTGAGCAAATTGGTGCCGTCGAGTGAGTTATCCGACGTGATCGACAACGACCAGTTGCAGTGCTTCCCTGATCCATTGATGCCTGCAAACGGCTTTTCGTGCACGATCGCTTGCAGTCCATGGCGCACGGCAATTTTGCGCAGGATGCTCATCACCAGGTGGTTGTGATCCACCGCGATGTCGGAGTCTTCGAAGATCGGCGCCATCTCGAACTGCGACGGCGCCACTTCGTTGTGACGGGTCACGATGGGGACGCCCAACTTGTAGAGCTCGAGCTCCACTTCGCTGATGCACGCTTGCACGCGCTCCGGAATGCCTCCGAAGTAGTGATCTTCGAGCTGCTGTCCGCGCGGCGGCGGCGCGCCAACCAGCGAGCGATTGGCCATGATCAGATCCGGACGCAACGCAAAGTGCGCGCGATCAATAATGAAGAATTCCTGCTCAACGCCAAGCGTGGTGTTCACACGCAGCACGCCCTTGTCGCCGATCAGCTCGAGCAGGTCCATGGAGCGTTGCGACAACACGTCGGAGCTGCGCAACAACGGCGTCATTTCGTCGAGCGCTTCGCCGTTGTACCCAATGAACACCGACGGCACGCAGAGATACTTGACGCCGCCCGTCTCGCTGATGAAGACCGGGGATGCCGGATTCCACGCCGTGTATCCACGCGCTTCCCAGGTTGCGCGCAGTCCACCAGACGGAAAACTCGACGCGTCAGGCTCCGACTGAATCAGCTGCTCGCCCGTGAACGACTCCATGGGCAGCTTGTGTTCGTCGAAGTTCAGAAACGCGTCATGCTTCTCGGCGGTAAGGCCCGTTTGCGGTTGGAACCAGTGCGTGAAGTGGGTCACGCCGCGCGAGATCGCCCATTCTTTGATGACTTGTGCGACGGTCGGCGCGATCTCGCTATCCAACTTTTTGCCGAGTCGGATGGAGGCGGCCAGTTTGTTGTAGACACCCTTCGGAAGCTTCGCCTTCATCTGGCGGAGCCCGAACGTATTCATGCCGTACCAGGTGCTGACGGGTTGCTGTACGCCGTTCTCTTCGGGACGGCTGGTAATGCGAACAGGGCGTTGCGTGACCTCGCGCAGAGCGACGGTGCGCGGCGTGATCGGTGTAGCCATGACGGGCTGATCTCCTGAAGGTGCGAACGGATTTCGGTGTTAAGAATGACGAACTGCTTGGAAAAGTCGTCACGTTTGGCAAAAAAACCAAGGCGAAACACGAAATTGTACTGCAAAGTGTGCGCCAGTCGCAGAAAATTGCCAACAGAGCTAACAAATCGGTCAAACAGCGAAGAAAGACCGAATCCAAAGCCTCTCACGCCGCCTTCGGTCGATGGGGCTGCCGCGCTACGGCTGCCGCGCTACGGCTGCGGCGTGGCTGGCGCGCCGGCCGTGATGGCGAGCCGCACCCGTTCGATCTGGCGATTGCTCTCGCCAAAGTAGAGTGCCAGCAGATTGCCTGACCGCATCACTGTCGGCGGCGCGGGCCACGGCGAAAGTGAATCGGTCTGCGGCGCCATGCGCAGCGTATCGAGCGGGGCTATGGCTCTCGCAAGCGCCGCCGAGTCTTCAAAGAAAAACGCGAGGAGCGTATCGGTGAGCGCTACGCGATAGCGCACACCGGGGACAGGAAGGAATGCGACCCGCGCACTGTCATTGGTGGCTTTGAACGACAGGCCCGCTTTCACCACGCGATCAACAAGGCCGCATGGTTGCCATAGGCCGGTGCGCGGGCAATTGGGATCTCCGGGGGCCGGCGGACGCACGGCCTGAGGGGCACCGGTGGCTACGGTACCGGCGGGGATGGGTTTGTCGCTGCCACAGGCAAGCACGGCGAAGGCAAGGGCTGTGCCGACAAGCGAGAACGCGCGGTGCGGAGGCACGGGTGGAGTCATTGCCGTAAACATACGTGGCACGGCGGGGGTGAGGGTTGAGGTGTCAGGACCACAGCGGGCGTGAGGATTGAGGGGTGAGGGGAGGAAGGGGTGAGGCACATACAGGCGTGAGCTTTGAGCTCTGGGCTGTGAGGTGAGAGCGCCTGCTTGAGGCATGGGGTTTGAGCACTCAGGCCTGAGCCCTCAGGCAGGCGCTCTGTCCTCAGAGCCCAGAGCTCAGAGCTCACGCCTGTATGTGCCTCATGCCTTCCTCCCCTCAGCCCTCACCCCCTCACGCCTCACGCCTCACGCCTGCTGTGGTCCTCCCCCTCTATCAGTACCCGATGGCAAGTCCGTCTTTGCGCGGATCACTTCCCGCCGCAAATCCTCTCGGCATACGAATGATCGCCTGCGCGCCGCCGAACGCGACGGTTGGCTGGTCGATGAGTACATGGCCCATGGCGATCAACGCCGAGCGTATGCCGTCGGGCACTGGGGCTTCGAGCGCCACGCGCTGACGATCATAGTGTCGAAAGCGCGGCGCGTCGATCGCGGTCTGGATGTCCATGCCGAAGACAAAATGGTTGAGCAACATCTGCACGTGTCCTTGCGCCTGGACGCCGCCGCCCATGAGGCCGAAGCTCATGTAGGCGTCTTCGACGCCGTTGACCGTTTTCGTAACAAACCCCGGAATGAGCGTGTGAAACGGACGCTTGCCGGGCGCGACCGTATTGGGCAGCCCGGGCGTGAGCGTGAACCCGGCGCCACGATTGTGCAATGCGAATCCGGTGCCTGGCACCACGATGCCCGAGCCAAAGGAGTCGTAGGTCGAATTGATGAACGACACCATGTTTCCCTCGGCGTCGGCGGCCGAGAGATAGATCGTTTCGCTTTTCGTCCGCACGATGCCCGGATCAACCCGCTCTTGTGCGCGGGTCGGATCGAGATGACTGCGGCGTTCTGAAATGAATGCATCACTCAGCATGCGTTCGACGGGCATGTCGAGATGGTCTGCGTCACCGACGAAACGATCGAGGTCGGCGTAGGCGAGTTTCTTGGCCTCGATGAGATGATGCAGATAGGCCGGTGAGTTGTGTCCCATGGCCTTGAGATCGTAGGGCTCGAGAATGCGCAGCATCTCCAGCACGGCGATTCCTTGATTGTTGGGAGGCAACTCCCACACGCGATAGCCGGCGAACGGCACCGAGATCGGCGCGACCCATGATGGCGCGTTTTTGCGCAGATCGTCGAGCGTGACGAATCCGTTGAGCGCGGCCATGCGCGCGGCAATGCGTTTGCCGATCGAGCCGCCGTAGAATGTGCCGATGCCACTGTCGGCGATGACTTGCAGCGTGCGCGCGAGGTCCGGATTGCGAAACCACTCGCCGGCCTTTGGTGCGCGACCGTTGGGTAGATACGTGGCGGCGGCGGCGGAATCTTTCTGCAGGAACGCGGCTTCGTTGGCCCACTGTGCGGCGATGATGGGCGAGACCGGAAACCCGTTGCGCGCGTAGGCAATCGCTGGCTGTAGCACCTGCTTGAGCGACTGTCGTCCGTGTGTGCGGAGCAACTTGTCCCAGCCCGCCAGCGCACCCGGCACGGTCACCGACATAATGCCCTGCTGCGAGCCAGAGCGGAAACCGCGCGCCGCAAGCGTGTCGCGAATCATCAGGGATCCGGCCCGTCCACTCGCGTTGATGGCGACGAGCTTGCGTTCTTTGGCCAGCCAGACGATCGCGAACATGTCGCCGCCAATGCCGGTCATGTGCGGTTCGGTCACGCCGAGCACGGCTGCGGCGGCCACGGCAGCATCGACCGCGTTCCCGCCGCGACGCAGCACTTCGAGGCCCGCGGCCGATGCCAACGGTTGGCTGGTGGCGATCATGCCGGTCGGCGCGTACACGGTGGATCGGCCCGCCATCGTGGTGGGGCGCTGCGCCGCCGCAACGCTCGAGAACATTGTCCACGTCACGAGCGCGAGAACGGCGGTCGTGCGGTGATGGTGTGTGGTCATGGCTTCACTGAAAGTGTGCGTGAGCGGGCTACACGGCGCGTCCGTGACGACGACGAAATGCACCGCGCGAGGCAGGTACGGGGGTGGTGACTGGAGAAAGATGCGACCAGCGATCGCCTGTCGCGACCGACCACGCACCACTGGTTGTTCAAGTCGTCGCCAGCGCGCGCGATCGAGCGCCATTGACGAACGGCGCCTCTCCACCTAACCTACAACTATATGGTTGCACGTTCTCAGCTCTCCGATACACAGCTCAACCGGGTCTTCCGCGCCCTCGCTGATACCACGCGACGCGATATCGTCGCGCGCGTCATGTCGGGCGAGCCGGCGTCGGTCTCGATGCTTGCCTCGCGCTATGCGATGTCTTTTGCCGCCGTGCAAAAGCATGTCGCCGTCCTGGAGGAGGCAGGGCTGGTGAGCAAACACACGCAGGGCCGAGAGCGGATCGTGCGCGCGAATCCAGAGCAATTGGCGCGCGCGCGTGCGCTGTTGCTGCAACTCGAACGTCTGTGTGTGTCCCGTTTCAGTCAGCTTGACGCCATTCTCGCCGAACCCCATCCTCTCAAGCAGTAGTCATGCCCGTCACGTCCGTATCCTCTGATGCCTCGGCGCTCACGCTGACCGTGATCGCCTACTATCCGGTGCCGGTTGCGCGCCTGTGGGACGCGTACGCCGACCCGCGCCAGCTAGAGCGCTTCTGGGGACCGGAGCAATGGCCGGCCACTTTCACGCGACATGACATGGCGGTGGGCGGCTACTCGCACTACTCCATGACCGGACCCGACGGCACGATGTCCCGAGGCTGGTTCCGCTTTCCTGGCGTTGAGCAGGTGCGCGGATTGAAGTAGAAGATGGCTTCGCCGCCGAAACCGGCGCACCGAATACTTCGATGCCAACGATGCGCATGGTGTTCGACTTCGCGTCGACGGCGTCGGGATCGCGCTTCACGAGCGTGACCACCTTCCCCAGCCTCGAATCGATGGAGGAGTTGGTGAAGATGG